>Ga0302349_1000046_pt1 | contig 276324 bp, 253 predicted proteins | sample PhyAR1_FD_202176 | JGI IMG/M metagenome (GOLD analysis project Ga0302349, IMG submission 202176) | Leaf surface microbial communities from alfalfa plants in UC Gill Tract Community Farm, Albany, California, United States - DLSL A.R1... | ecosystem: Host-associated > Plants > Phyllosphere >... | reverse complement strand
GAGGCCCGAAGGTCCCCCTCTTTGGTCTTGCGACGTTATGCGGTATTAGCTACCGTTTCCAGTAGTTATCCCCCTCCATCAGGCAGTTTCCCAGACATTACTCACCCGTCCGCCGCTCGTCACCCGGAGAGCAAGCTCTCCTGTGCTACCGCTCGACTTGCATGTGTTAGGCCTGCCGCCAGCGTTCAATCTGAGCCATGATCAAACTCTTCAATTTAAGTTTGATGCTCGTGAATTAAACTTCGTAATGAATTACGTATGTTCACTCAGAGACTTGGTATTCATTTATTGTCCGAAGACATTAAGAATCCATGTCACTTTGAGTGCCCACACAGATTGTCTGATAAATTGTTAAAGAGCAGTGCCGCTTCGCTTTTTCTCAGCGGCGCGGGGTGTGCATATTACGCTTCCCCACTACAGAGTCAAGCTTTTATTTTCGCTTTTCTCTGCTGGCGTTCATCGCTGAACCCCGCTAACCCGGCGGCCTGTAAGCCGTTGTTCCGTGTCAGTGGAGGCGCATTATAGGGAGTTATTCCGAAGTGACAAGCATAAAATTCAAAAAACTTTTCGTTCGCTCATTTTTCAAACTTCATGCCTACTTAAGCCGCGAATCGCCCGTTAAATGTGCGATTTCCCGCGCAAAACTGGCTACCTGCGACCAATCGGTATAAACCACTTCTTTACGGGTATCCGTTTCACCACCGGTCATCTTCATAATAAGACGGATCATAAAGCGGTCGTACCAGCGATAGCGTGGATAGCGAAGCGCGCCGGCAAAGACCGCACACAGCTCTGGCTGCCAGGGCGAACTCAGTAAAAACTTACGCGTGTAGCTATTGGTCTGCGGCGACCGCTTCTCTGGTTTACGGGCAACCAGGTTTACTGAATAGAACGCGCCCGGCAACGTGCTAAGTACCGCCGTATGCTTTTTCACAAAGCGATCCAGCGCCGGATGGAAATGACCGTAACGAATAGATGCGCCAATCACCACCCGATCGTAATCCTGCCAGGAGATTTGCTCCGCACGGTTCAGGTTCACAACATCTGAGTAGATGCCCAGCTCTTTTAATTCAGACGCCAGGTAAGAGGCAATTTCACGCGTTTGCCCGTCTCGCGTAGAGAAAAGAATAAGTGTTTTCACCGACGACTCCTTACTCGCGCCAGAATGTTGGGGTAAACAAAACCAGCAGCGTAAAGACCTCAAGACGACCAAACAGCATGTTTGCGATGAGGATCCATTTCGCGACCGGGTTCATGCTGGCAAAATTATCTGCTACGACGCCCAGCCCAGGCCCCAGGTTGTTCAGGGTTGCCACGACGGAAGCAAAGGCAGAGAAATCATCCACCCCCGTCGCGATAATCGCCAGCATGCTGACGATAAACACCAGCGCATAGGCAGAGAAGAAACCCCATACCGCTTCCAGAATACGTTCCGGCAGGGCACGGTTTCCCAGTTTTATGCTGTAAACCGCGTTCGGGTGTACCAGGCGTTTCAGCTCGCGGTTTCCCTGCTTAAACAGCAGCAGAATACGGATCACCTTCAGCCCCCCGCCCGTTGACCCGGCACAGCCCCCGATAAAGGCAGAACAGAGGAGCAGCACGGGCAGGAACAACGGCCAGCGCGCAATGCTGTCCGTCGTAAACCCAGCGGTAGTCGCCATCGACACCACCTGGAAGAAGGCCTGGTTTAGCGTCGTTACTGCCGAGCTATACACATCATGGAACCACAAGACCAGGGTGCAGATGATCACCAGCGTCAGCTGGACGCCAATAAACATGCGGAATTCCGGGTCACGCCAGTACACCTTCAGGCTACGTCCGCTCAGTAAAGAGAAGTGTAGACCGTAGTTACACCCGGAGATCAGCAGGAAGATAGCAATAATAGTGTTAATCGTTGGGCTGTCGAAGTAGCCCACGCTGGCATCGTGCGTTGAGAACCCGCCGATGGCGATGGTCGCAAAGCTGTGTCCGATGGCGTCAAAAGCGGGCATCCCGGCAAACCATAGCGCCAGCGCGCAGGCCACCGTCAGTAATACATAGATAAGCCACAGCGTTTTTGCCGTCTCAGCAATACGCGGGCGCATCTTGTTATCTTTCAGCGGCCCGGGCATTTCAGCACGGTAGAGCTGCATCCCCCCGACGCCGAGAATCGGCAGAATAGCGACCGCCAGGACGATGATCCCCATACCGCCGAACCACTGGAGCATCTGACGATAAAAGAGTATGGCATGCGGAAGGGAATCCAGTCCCACCAGCGTTGTCGCCCCGGTGGTTGTTAAACCCGAGAAGGATTCGAAGAAGGCATCCGTGATGCTCAGATTGGGCTGCTCAGAGAAGATAAAAGGCAACGAACCGACGCTTCCCAGCACCGTCCAGAACAGCACAACAATCAGAAACCCTTCGCGAGATTTCAGCTCACCTTTTTCACGACGGTTTGGCCACCACAGCAGCGAACCAATAGCCAGCGCAACAAAGAAGGTTTGGGTAAACGCCCGCCCCGCACCGTCCCGGTAGATAAGTGCCACCAGTCCAGGGAGAATCATCGTCCCGGAAAAGAGTATGACCAGCAGTCCAACGATTCGGGTAATGGCACGAAAATGCATTCTGCCGCTTCCTTTGGTATTCAAAAGTGAGGTGGGGATTATTCTTCAATCGGCAGCAATTGCAACGAACCGCGACTAAAATCAGCCAGCTTTGCTGAAAAAGCAGTCAGTTCCGCCTGTGGAAGCGCCACGCGTAATTGCACCATCGCCTGGTAATCACTGTGCGCAATCACGCCGTTAAATTGTTTGAGCAGTGATTCGATGCCCGAGAGCTGAGCGTAATCGCATAACAGAGTATATTCGGTCAGCGGCGTTTTGCGGGTCGTCGTCAGCAGATTAAGTGCCTGCTGAACACCGCCTCCGTAGGCCTTCACCAGCCCACCCGTGCCCAATAAAATGCCGCCGTAGTAGCGAACCACTACGGCGGTGATTTCACCCACACCGCTGCCCATAAGCTGGGAGAGCATAGGTTTACCGGCCGTGCCCGCCGGTTCACCATCATCAGAAAACCCCAGCTGCTGCGAATCGTCAGGCGGCCCCGCTACCCAGGCCACACAGTGGTGACGGGCATCGGGATGCTCAGCGCGCACGAACTCAACAAACGCCTTTGCCGCCTCCACGCCATCGGTATGTGCCAACAGCGTGATAAAACGGCTTTTCTTGATTTCCTCAACAAAGGTGACCGGTTCAGCCGGTATCAGCCAGCTATCCATCAGGCCAGCTTCAGGTCTCGCGTCATATTCTCAGTACCGTTTTCATGGATAACCACGTTATCTTCGATACGAATACCGCCAAACGGCTTAAGCGCGTCAATTTTTTCCCAGTTGAAGTGCTTGCTGAACTGGCCTTCGCGCCACGGCGCTAGCAGAGACTCAATGAAGTAGATGCCTGGCTCGATCGTCAGCACCATGCGCGGCTGAAGAATACGGGTGCAGCGCAGGTAAGGATATTTAGACGGTGCCGCCAGGTGCGTACCGGTGTCATCCTGCATAAAGCCCGCGACATCGTGAACCTGCAGGCCCAGCGGGTGGCCGATACCGTGCGGCATAAACGGCCCGGTCAGATCGTTCTCGACCATCGCCTCTTCGCTCATGTCTTTGACAATCTGATGCTTGCGCAGCAGTTTGGCGATGCGCTGATGGAACTGAATGTGATAATCCACATAGCTGGTTCCCGCCTTCATGGTGCCGATAAGCGCCAGCTGTTCATCGTTGACGTCTTTAATCAGCTGCGCAAAGTCAGTATCCGAATTGGCCGCCCAGGTGCGGGTCAGATCCGCCGCATAGCCGTTGTACTCAGCACCCGCATCCAGCAGGAAGCTGCGCATCTCGGACGGAACCTGGTGATCCAGTTTGGTGTAGTGCAGAACCGACGCGTGCTCGTTGAGCGCCACGATGTTGCTGTAAGGCACGTCGGTATCACGGTGGCCGGTCGCCGTCAGGTAGGCCTGGTTGATATCGAACTCGCTCATACCGGACTGGAACGCTTCATGCGCCGCACGGTGGCCATTCACCGCCGTTTTTTGCGCTTCGCGCATGCAGTAAAGTTCGTAATCAGTCTTATACGCGCGGTAGTAATGCAGATAATCCAGCACCCCTTTCGGGTTGAGTTTATCGGCTGCAATATCCAGACCCAACGCCCGCTCCGGTACAGGGCCGATATAGCCGATGTTGCCACGCGCCGCAGGCAGCTGGCTGCCAATGCCGTCCGCTTTTGGCAGGGCAATCACATCAATTTCTTCGGTCCAGAAAGAGGTCGGCAGCGGTTCCACGTTGTGCCAGTAATCCACCGGCAGGTAGAACCACAGTTTCGGCTTGTTCACGCCGTCCACCAGCAGCCAGCAATTTGGAACCTGCGTGACCGGCACCCAGGCTTTAAACTGCGGGTTGACCTTGAACGGATAGGCATGGTCATCAAGAAACGTGTTCATCAGCTCGCCTGAGTGGATCAGCAGTGCATCCAGCTTGAAGCGCGCCAGGACATCGCGGGTACGTTCCTGTAGGGTAACGATATGATTTTTATAAAGCGAAGCCAGTGAATCCATCATTCTTCCTTTCGTTTTTTTGACCTCAAGTCATCGCATCTTAGCACACCTCACTCCGGCTGCGTGATTTCCGCCGACCGTGATCAATGCAGCAATTTTTTAATGAGTAATTTGCATTTTATTAACATAAATTCCACACTCCGTCTCATCTGGTATGACCAGATCCACTTGCTGGATTCAGGAGACTGACATGCTCTACAAAGGCGACACCCTGTACCTCAACTGGCTGGAAGATGGCATTGCCGAACTGGTGTTCGATGCCCCCGGCTCAGTGAACAAGCTCGATACCGCGACGGTGGCCAGCCTTGGCCAGGCGCTGGAAGTACTTGAAAAACAATCTGAACTGAAAGGGCTGCTGCTGCGTTCGAACAAAGCAGCCTTTATTGTCGGTGCCGATATTACCGAATTCCTCTCGCTGTTCATGGTTCCTGAGGAACAGCTGAGCCAGTGGCTGCATTTCGCCAACAGCGTTTTCAACCGCCTGGAAGATTTGCCTGTCCCGACGATCTCTGCCGTGAACGGCTATGCGCTGGGCGGCGGGTGCGAGTGCGTGCTTGCTACCGACTATCGTCTGGCGACGCCGGATCTGCGTATTGGCCTGCCGGAAACGAAGCTGGGCATCATGCCGGGCTTTGGCGGCTCCGTACGTATGCCGCGCATGCTGGGTGCCGATAGCGCCCTGGAAATCATTGCCGCAGGTAAAGATGTGGGCGCTGACCAGGCACAAAAAATCGGTCTGGTCGACGGCGTTGTTAAGCCAGAGAAGCTGATTGAAGGCGCTATCGCCATCCTGCGTCAGGCGATCAATGGCGATCTCGACTGGAAAGCCAAACGCCAGCCGAAGCTGGAGCCGTTAAAGCTCAGCAAAATTGAAGCCACCATGAGTTTCACCATCGCCAAAGGCATGGTGATGCAGACGGCGGGGAAACACTACCCGGCGCCAATCACGGCGGTGAAAACCATTGAAGCCGCGGCTCGTCTGGGCCGTGATGAAGCCCTGAAGCTCGAAAATCAGAGCTTTGTCCCGCTGGCGCATACCAATGAAGCCCGCGCGCTGGTTGGCATCTTCCTTAACGATCAGTTCGTTAAAGGCAAAGCCAAACAGCTGACCAAAAACGTCGAAACGCCAAAACATGCGGCGGTGCTCGGCGCAGGCATCATGGGTGGCGGTATCGCTTACCAGTCGGCCTGGAAAGGCGTGCCGGTGGTCATGAAAGACATCAATGAGAAATCCCTGACGCTGGGCATGACCGAAGCCGCCAAGCTGCTGAATAAACAGCTGGAGCGCGGCAAAATTGATGGTCTGAAGCTCTCCGGCGTGATCTCCACCATTCAGCCAACGCTCGAATACAGCGGGTTTGACCGTGTAGACGTGGTGGTTGAAGCGGTCGTGGAAAATCCGAAAGTCAAAAAAGCGGTGCTGGCCGAAACGGAAGATAAGGTTCGTCCTGAAACCGTGCTGGCCTCTAACACCTCCACCATTCCGATTGGCGAGCTGGCAAGCGTCCTGAAGCGCCCGGAAAACTTCTGCGGCATGCACTTCTTCAACCCGGTGCACCGTATGCCGCTGGTCGAAGTGATTCGTGGGGAAAAGACCTCTGACGAAACCATCGCCAAAGTGGTGGCGTGGGCCAGCAAGATGGGCAAAACGCCGATCGTGGTTAACGACTGCCCGGGCTTCTTCGTGAACCGCGTGCTGTTCCCTTACTTCGCCGGCTTCAGCCAGCTGCTCCGCGACGGAGCGGATTTCCGCAAAGTCGATAAAGTAATGGAAAAACAGTTCGGCTGGCCGATGGGCCCGGCGTATCTGCTCGACGTTGTCGGCATCGACACCGCACACCACGCTCAGGCGGTAATGGCGGCGGGCTTCCCACAGCGCATGCAGAAAGATTATCGCGACGCGATTGACGCCCTGTTCGACGCGAACCGCTTCGGGCAGAAAAACGGTCTGGGCTTCTGGCGCTACAAAGAAGACAGCAAAGGCAAACCGAAGAAAGAAGAAGATGCGGCTGTGGATGGCCTGCTGTCCGACGTCAGCCAGCCAAAGCGCGACTTCACCGACGACGAAATCATCGCCCGCATGATGATCCCGATGATTAACGAAGTGGTGCGTTGCCTTGAAGAAGGCATTATCGCCAGCCCGGCAGAAGCCGACATGGCGCTGGTGTACGGCCTCGGCTTCCCTCCGTTCCACGGCGGCGCGTTCCGCTGGCTGGATACGCTCGGCAGCGCCCGCTATCTCGATATGGCTCAGCAGTATCAGCACCTCGGCCCGCTGTACGACGTGCCGGAAGGTCTGCGTAACAAAGCGCGCCATAACGAACCCTACTATCCAGCAGTTGAGCCAGCCCGTCCGGTTGGCGAGCTGAAAACGGCTTAAGGAGTCACAATGGAAAAGGTTGTCATTGTTGATGCAATTCGCACCCCGATGGGCCGTTCAAAAGGCGGCGCGTTCCGCAACGTGCGCGCGGAAGACCTCTCCGCGCACCTGATGCGCAGCCTGCTGGCGCGTAATCCGTCGCTGGATCCCGCAGCGCTGGACGACATCTACTGGGGCTGCGTACAGCAAACCCTGGAGCAAGGGTTCAACATTGCCCGTAACGCGTCGCTGCTGGCGGAGATCCCGCATTCGGTTCCGGCCGTCACCGTTAACCGCCTGTGCGGTTCGTCGATGCAGGCGCTGCACGACGCGGCCCGCATGATCATGACCGGCGATGCGCAGGCCTGCCTGGTGGGCGGCGTTGAGCATATGGGCCACGTACCGATGAGCCACGGCGTCGATTTCCATCCGGGCATGAGCCGTAACGTAGCGAAAGCTGCGGGTATGATGGGCCTGACCGCTGAAATGCTCTCACGCATGCACGGTATCAGCCGTGAAATGCAGGACGCGTTTGCCGCGCGCTCTCACGCGCGCGCCTGGGCTGCCACCCAATCCGGTGCGTTTAAGAACGAGCTCATCCCAACCGGCGGGCACGATGCTGACGGCGTACTGAAGCAGTTCAATTACGACGAAGTCATCCGCCCGGAAACCACCGTAGAAGCGCTTTCCACGCTGCGCCCGGCGTTTGATCCGGTCACCGGTACGGTCACGGCAGGTACTTCGTCGGCGCTGTCCGACGGTGCCGCCGCCATGCTGGTGATGAGTGAAAGCCGCGCCCGCGAGCTGGGCTTAACCCCTCGCGCTCGCGTACGCTCGATGGCGGTCGTGGGCTGCGATCCTTCAATCATGGGTTACGGCCCGGTTCCGGCTTCGAAGCTGGCGCTGAAAAAAGCGGGCTTAACCGCCAGCGACATCGATCTGTTCGAAATGAATGAAGCGTTCGCCGCGCAGATCCTGCCATGCATCAAAGATCTGGGGCTGATGGAGCAGATCGACGAGAAGATTAACCTCAACGGCGGCGCGATCGCCCTCGGTCACCCGCTGGGCTGCTCCGGGGCGCGTATCAGCACCACGCTGATTAACCTGATGGAACGCAAAGATGCCCAGTTTGGTCTGGCAACCATGTGCATCGGGCTAGGTCAGGGTATCGCGACGGTGTTTGAGAGAGTGTAAGGCTATAACGTAGGCCCGATAAGCATCGCGCCATCGGGCTTTTGCCGGGAGGCGCTGCGCTTTCCCGGCCTACGAGAGGTACCTCGCCGCCAGTGGCGTCATTGGCGAAGAGAGACAGTTTAGTTGCCGTTCTTCCCGCCTGTCAGGGGCGGGTTTTTTTATTTAAATGAACGCAAACGCATCCCCGAAAAGACGGTCTTCGCGCGCGTCACGTTCGTTACAGAACAGGTCGCGGGCAATCTTCGCCATTTCAAAACGGCCAGCGATATAGATATCGTGTCCGGCCAGCGTACCGTGATCCTGCAGCACTGCCGTCAATACCGTACCGCTACGCCCACGCCAGCCCTCTTCAGGCTGCTCGACAACCGGCTCGATGCGCAGATTGGGATGGTTTACGCTCAGCGCTTCGAGTTCAGACAGATCGTACAGGTGTTTCTCTTCGCGGCCGCCCCAGTAGATAGTGATATCGCGGTTCGGATTGCGTGCCAGCGCGGTCAGCAGAATAGAGCGAACGTAGGAGAAGCCCGTACCGCCGGCGATCAGGATAAGCGGGCGATCTTCGTCCTCGCGTAGCCAGGCCTCACCGTGCGGAATATCCACCACGATTTCTCGCTCTTTCAGGATGCGATCCATGACAGCCATCGCGTACAAGTTAAGCTCTGACGCACCGATATGAAGCTCAATAAACTCCTGCTCAGCTGGCGTTGAGGCCATAGAGAAAGGACGTTTATCACGCTCATCCATCACGACCATCAGGTACTGACCGGCGCGGAAAGAGAATGCCGATTCTGGCACTAAACGGACGCGATATACGGTGTCGGTAATGGCATCTACCGAGGTCACTTTACAGCTTAAGGTTGTCATTCGCTCTCTCTGTCGGGAAGTCTATAGGGCTTAACGGTCAGATTCAGGTTTACCGTTACTCATTATGGCCAGTTCGTCCCAGATCGCGTCAATTCGCGCGGTCACGGCAGGATCTTTTTTGATCGGGCGACCCCATTCACGGTCGGTTTCGCCAGGCCATTTATTTGTGGCATCCAGTCCCATTTTTGAGCCAAGCCCTGAAACCGGCGAGGCAAAATCCAGGTAGTCAATCGGCGTGTTTTCCACTAACACCGTATCACGCGCCGGGTCCATACGCGTGGTAATGGCCCAGATAACGTCATTCCAGTCGCGGGCGTTAACGTCATCATCGCAGACGATAACAAACTTGGTGTACATAAACTGGCGCAGGAACGACCATACGCCCATCATCACGCGTTTGGCGTGACCCGCATACTGCTTCTTCATCGTGACTACCGCCAGGCGATAAGAGCACCCCTCCGGCGGCAGATAGAAATCAACAATTTCCGGGAACTGTTTTTGCAAGATCGGCACAAACACTTCGTTTAACGCCACGCCCAGCACCGCCGGTTCATCCGGCGGGCGGCCGGTATAGGTGGAGTGATAAATCGCATCTTCACGCTGGGTAATGTGCGTCACGGTAAACACCGGGAAATTATCCACTTCGTTGTAATAACCCGTGTGGTCGCCGTACGGCCCTTCCGGTGCCAGCTCCCCTTGTTCGATATAGCCTTCAAGGACAATCTCGGCGCTGGCCGGTACTTCCAGGTCATTGGAAATACACTTCACCACTTCCGTTTTCGTCCCGCGCAGCAGCCCTGCAAACGCATATTCGGACAGCGTATCGGGTACAGGCGTTACCGCGCCCAGTATGGTGGCCGGATCGGCGCCCAACGCAACAGATACCGGGAAACGCTCGCCCGGATGTTCCGCGCACCACTCCTGGAAATCAAGCGCGCCGCCGCGATGGGACAGCCAGCGCATGATGAGCTTGTTTTTACCGATCAGCTGCTGACGATAGATACCGAGGTTCTGACGCTCTTTGTGCGGACCGCGCGTCACGGTCAGGCCCCAGGTAATGAGCGGGGCAGCATCTTCAGGCCAGCACTGCATGATGGGAATTTTTGTCAGATCAACCGCATCGCCTTCCAGCACTTTCTGCTGGCACGGCGCGCCGCGCAGGCGTTTGGTTGGCATGTTCAACACCTGCTTAAACTGCGGCAGCTTGTCGAACAGATCCCGGAAACCCTTTGGTGGCTCCGGTTCTTTCAGGAAGGCCAGCAGCTTGCCTACTTCACGCAACGCCGTCACGTCTTCTTGCCCCATGCCCATTGCCACGCGACGCGGCGTGCCGAACAGGTTGCACAGTACCGGCATGGAATAGCCTTTTGGGTTTTCAAACAGCAGAGCGGGGCCACCGGCACGCAGGGTGCGGTCAGCGATTTCTGTCATTTCCAGATAAGGATCAACAGATTGTGTAATGCGTTTGAGTTCGCCCTGCTTTTCCAGCAGCGCCAGGAAGTCGCGTAGATCGTGGTATTTCATGCAGTTAGTCATGGCCTCTCTGTAAGCGCTTTATTATACGGCGTAAGGCTGCGTGATGCTGTAATTTTGTTAAATTAGCGTGAACTTCCGCGACTTACTCTCTTTTCAGCCATTATAATCAACTTAGCGATCCCGCCAGGGTTTTGATATGCTTGCGCCCGGAAAAAAGGGAAAGAGTGATTATGCAGGCCTGGTATTTACTGTATTGCAAACGCGGGCAACTTCAGCGCGCGCAGGAACATCTTGAACGTCAGTCAGTCAATTGCCTGACGCCCGTGATTACGCTTGAAAAAATGCAGCGCGGGAAACGCACAACCGTCAGCGAGCCTCTTTTCCCTAACTACCTGTTCGTCGAATTCGACCCAGAAGTGATCCACACCACGACCATCAGCGCCACCCGCGGCGTCAGCCATTTTGTGCGCTTTGGCACCAGCCCGGCCACGGTTCCCTCCACGGTTATCCATCAGCTCTCGATTTATCAACAGCCCGAAGGCATCACCGACCCGGAAACCCCTTATTCGGGCGATAGCGTGGTGATCACGGAAGGGGCCTTTGAAGGCCTGCAGGCCATTTTCTCTGAACCTGATGGCGAAGCACGCTCTATGCTGCTGCTTAACCTGCTAAACAAGCAGGTGTTACAGAGCGTGAAAAACACCGACTTCCGCAAAGTTTAAAACACCACGCCAAACAGGCGGCGCGCGTTGTCATCCGTTTGCGCTGCCAGCCACTGCGGATCTTCTCCGCGCCAGTGCGCTACCCGCTCAACGATATGACCCAGATACGCGGGTTCGTTACGCCGTGATGTCGGTTTAGGTTTCATGTCGCGCGGCAGCAGGTAGGGCGCATCGGTTTCAACCAGCAGGCGGTCAGCCGGTATCGCCGGCAGCAGCTCACGCAGCTCCAGCCCGCGTCTTTCATCGCAAACCCAACCGGTAATGCCCAGATACATCCCGCGATTCAGGCAATCCAGCGCGTCCTGGCGAGACCCTGTAAAGCAGTGCAGCACGGCGCCCGGCAGCTTATCCAGCCATGGCTCCAGCAGGGCGAGAAAGCGCGCGTGCGCGTCGCGGCAGTGCATAAATACCGGCATCCCGAGTTCTGCCGCCAGCGCGAGCTGCGCGGTAAATGCCTTTTCCTGTTCTTCTGGCGTAGAAAAGTTGCGGTTGAAATCGAGGCCGCACTCGCCGATAGCCACCACCTCGGGCGTTCTCGCCAGACGATGCAGCACCTCAGCGCTCTCCTGCGTCCACTGGCTGCTGTCGTGCGGGTGGACACCTGCGGTTGACCAGCAGTGGTCATAGCGCTGCGCCAGCAGCTGCGCCTGTTCGCTCTCGTGCAGGTTGGTTCCGGTCAGCAACAGCCCTTTCACCCCGGCAGCAAAGGCGCGTGCGACGACCTCATCGCGATCTTTTGCAAACTGCGAGCTGGTCAGGTTAAGTCCGATATCAAACATGCGAATCCCCATATGACAACCGCCCTGACGGGCGGCTGGTTTTACTCTTCTGTGGTCTTTTCAGACCCGTCTTCTTCATCTTCCTGCGGACGTCGTTTGCCCACGTAGAAGCGCGAGAAGAACACGCCGACTTCGAACAGGCAGTACATCGGTATCGCCAGCAAGGTTTGCGAGAAGACATCCGGCGGCGTTAGCAGCATACCCACGACAAACGCACCAACCAGAATATACGGGCGCTTCTTGCGGAGATCGTCAGGCGTGGTTACGCCCATCCAGCACAGCAGGACAATCGCCACCGGAACTTCGAACGCCACACCAAACGCCATGAACAGCGCCATGACGAAGCTGAGATAGCTGGCGATGTCTGTCGACACCTGAACCCCTTCCGGCGCGGTATGCGTCAGGAAGCCAAAGGCCAGCGGGAAGACAACGAAATAGGCAAACGCCATGCCGATATAGAACAGCAGCGAGCTGGAGACCAGAAGTGGGATCACCAGTTTGCGTTCATGCTTGTACAGCGCTGGCGCAACAAAGGCCCAGACCTGGTACAAAATCACCGGCGCAGACGCAATCAACGACACCCAAAACGTCAGCTTGATGGGGGTGAAAAACGGGGAAGCGACATCCGTTGCGATCATCGTCGCGCCCAGCGGCATCTGTTTAATCAGCGGCGCTGAGACCACCTGATAGATATCGTTGGCGAAATAGACCAGACACAGGAATATGAGGAAAACCGCAATAATGCAGTTTAACAGGCGCTTACGCAGCTCAATGAGGTGCGTAATGAGCGGTTGAGTATCATCTACTGCCATGTTTACGCTTTATCACTCGACGAGGGGGATGATTCGGAAACAGGCGCGGCGGGTTTTGCTTCAGCCGCGTTTACCACCGGCTCTTCTGACGGCACCTGCTTTTTCACTTCGGATTCCTGCGGCGTCTGTTCTGGCGCGGCGGCCTGATGCTCGGCGCTGGAAGGCGTGATACCTTCGCGCTGCTCCTCGCTGCCCTTCACCACCGGGTTATGGATAGTGTTAGCTTCATCACTGGCCTTTTCAGGATCGTTAACGCTGTAAGAACGCTTCATCGACTCCGCCGCTTCGCGCAGCTCGTCCATAGAGGCTTTCAGCTCAGGCGTCAGGTTATCCATGCTCGCCTTCTCAACCTTTTTCAGGCTGTCCTGGAATTCCTGGAGCTTAAGCTCCTGTGCCAGTTCGTTTTGTACGGTGGTTGCCAGAGAGCGAAGCGCTCGCACCCAACCCGCAACGGTTTTAACCGCAACAGGTAAACGCTGCGGCCCCAGCACAATCAGGCCAATCACGAAGACCAGCAGCAGTTCACCAAAACCAATGTCGAACACGAATTACACCTGCTCTTTATCGTGGCGTTTAGCGTCTTCCTTTTTGGCGTCATCTTGCTGGTCAGCGATGGATTTAGCAGTAAAGTCAGCGTCCTGGCCGGTCTTATCCTGCTTACTTTCATCATCACCCATGGCTTTCTTAAAGCCTTTGATAGATGCACCAAGGTCGGAACCGATAGAACCGAGTTTCTTCGTACCGAACAGCAGTACGACAATGACGGCAATGATCAACAGTTGCCAGATACTGATACCACCCATACAAAATCCTCAGTGATAGATGATTAATTAGTCAGGTCGCATTATACGTATGCAACCCGGCGATAGCGACGCAAAATCAGCGCGTTTTTCTCCAGCCGGCGAGCCAGACCACAGCCCCGCCAGCCATCAGCCAGGCAGGCATCAATTCCCATTCCGGCCGATTGATCAGTAACAGCGTACCGCTCAGCAGCAGCGTCGCCCCAATACCAAAGAGATAGCGTGACTGTCCCTGGCGCGCGCGGCTGGTTTGCAGCTCGCGGGCGATTTTATCCATGCTGTGCTGAAGGTTCTTGCTCTGACGCAAACTGTCGTAAACCAGTTCAGGAATTTCAGGCATTTTTTCAATCCAGAACGGCGCTTTCTCTTTAAGAGAGCGAACCAGCGCTGGGATCCCAACCTGATCCTTAATCCAGGACTCAAGGAAAGGTTTCGCGGTTTTCCACAAGTCTAACTGAGGATAGAGCTGACGGCCTACGCCCTCAACGTAAAGTAATGTTTTTTGGAGTAAAACTAATTGCGGCTGCACTTCCATATTGAAGCGACGCGCCGTATTGAACAGGTTCAACAGCACGTGCCCGAAAGAGATCTCGGACAGGGGTTTTTCGAAAATAGGTTCACAAACGGTACGGATCGCAAACTCAAACTCTTCCACGTTGGTGTCCGGCGGAACCCAGCCGGAATCGACGTGCAGCTCGGCAACCTTGCGGTAGTCGCGGTTAAAGAAGGCGATGAAGTTCTCTGCGAGGTAGCGCTTATCTTCCTTGTTCAACGAGCCCACAATCCCGCAGTCGATACCGATGTATTTAGGATCTTCAGGATGCTCGTAGCTGACAAAAATATTACCCGGGTGCATATCCGCATGGAAAAAGCTGTCGCGGAAGACCTGAGTAAAGAAGACCTGCACACCGCGTTCGGCCAGCAGCTTCATGTTGGTGCCCTGCTTTTCCAGCGCAACCACATCCGATACCGGAATACCGTAGATACGCTCCATCACCATCATGTTCTGGCTGCAATAGTCAGAGTAGACCTCTGGCACATAGAGCATCGGGCTGTCTTCGAAATTGCGGCGAAGCTGAATGGCGTTTGCCGATTCGCGCAGCAGGTTCAGCTCGTCAATCAGCGTTTTCTCGTATTCGCGCACCACTTCCATCGGACGCAGACGGCGGCCGTCTGGCAAGAGGCGCGGCACCCAGCGGGCCAGACGATAAATCAGCTTCATGTCCGCTCTAATGATCGGCAGGATATCCGGACGAATGACCTTGATAACCACTTCTTTGCCGTTTTCTTTCAAACGCGCCGTGTGCACCTGGGCAATGGAGGCCGAGGCCAGTGGCTGAATGTCGAAATCATCAAACCAGGTTTCTACCGGGATATTGCCCATCGCCTCTTCGATCTGCCTCTTCGCTCTCTCGCCATCGAAGGGAGCAACGCGGTCCTGCAGCATCGCCAGCTCGTCGGCAATTTGCGGCGGGAAGAGGTCGCGGCGGGTGGAGAGCATCTGCCCAAACTTGATCCACACCGGCCCAAGCTCCTGCAGCGCAAGGCGCAGACGCTCGCCTAAGACCTGATCTTTATGGCGATTTGGCATCCAGAACAGCGTGCGCCGCCAGATTCGAAGCGGCAGCGTGATGCGCATTCTGGGGATAAGCTCGTCGAGCCCGTAGCTCAAAAAGGTGCGAACGATAAAATAGAGGCGCCGAATTTCACCAGGCGTCATTTGCCCTCCAGTTTTTCCAGCCGTTTGGTTAGTGCATCAACAGCACGTTCAACAGCCGCGGTTTCTTCCGCAAACCATGCCGCTTCCAGCGGCCCGGGCGCCATGCGCCACTCTTCGGTCAGCACTTCTGCCGCATAACGCTGCTGTCGCTGCAGGCTTTTACGCAGGAAAGCCGTACCGCCACGAAAGGCTTTACCCATCCCTTCGGCGGCGATATCGCCAATAAAAGGCGCGAGCAGTTCTGCCGGGTCAAACTCGGCAATATCGCTGAGCGCAACGAAGTTCTGCACAACCTGAATGTCACCTTCCACTTCCAGCTCACCGCTGCGGATAAGCGCCGTCAGCTGCTGACGGTCACGCAGCTTCGGCAGCACGCTCAGGTGCGTAATGACCGAGCAATCAGCCTCGCCTTCCCACTCACCCAGAACGTCGAGCTGGCGTTCGCTGAAGACCAGTACGAGCGGCGTCGAGAACTCTTTTAAAACAATGCGCAGTACCTTTCCGTTGAGCCGCTGACGCGCTGCTTTTAGCGCAGGTGCGCGATACAGAAAAGCATTCAGTACATTCTCAATGCCTGCGGTGACTAAGGGCTTAAAGGGCACGTGACACCTCCACTCAGAACTTGTAACCGCGATGCAGCGCGACGACGCCCGCCGTCATGTTGAAGTATTCCACATTCTCAAGGCCCGCATCCTGCATCATGGCTTTCAGGGTGTCCTGATCCGGGTGCATACGGATGGATTCCGCCAGGTAGCGGTAGCTCTCTGCATCGTTCGCCACTAATTCACCAATGCGCGGCAGAATGTGGAAGGAATAGGCATCGTAGGCTTTGCTCAGCGGATCGATAATCGGCTTCGAGAACTCAAGCACCAGCAGGCGTCCGCCCGGCTTCAGCACGCGGTACATGGAGCGCAGGGCTTTGTCTTTATCCGTGACGTTACGCAGGCCAAACGAAATCGTGATGCAGTCAAAGGTATTATCCGGGAACGGCAGCGCTTCGGCGTTTGCCTGCACGTATTCGACGTTGCCAACCACGCCGATGTTACGCAGTTTTTCGCGTCCCATTTTCAGCATGGAGTCGTTAATGTCTGCCAGCACAACGCGGCCCGTTTCGCCCACCAGACGGGAGAACTTCGCCGTCAGATCGCCCGTTCCGCCCGCTAAATCCAGCACGGTTTGTCCACGACGTACGCCGCTGCAGTCGATAGTGAAGCGTTTCCACAAGCGATGAATGCCGAATGACATCAGATCATTCATCACATCGTACTTCGCCGCCACGGAATGAAACACGTGGGCCACCATGTCAGCTTTCTGCGCTTTGGCAACAGTCTGAAAGCCAAAGTGCGTTGTGTCTTGTGAATCGTCAACCATCTCAGAGCCTGCTAATCAGTCAAATGTTGGTGAAGTGTATCAGATTGGACGCAATTGCCCTACGGTTCAACCACCGTGAAAGTAACGCGTCGGCTGTTCATCTGGCGATAAACCCGCCGCTAACCCGTTGTCTTCGCTGTGGGTATTTTGCTCATCGACACCTTCTCGCAGACGGAACTCTTCATCCTGTGCCGTGGCTTGTTCCACCAGTTCCGGATTAATCTCTCGTTTTACCTCTACGCCAAGGCTACGAAATGCCTCGGCCTGCGCCAGCAGATTGCCGCGCCCGGAAGAGAGCTTTTTCATCGCCTGCCGGTAATTATCCTGCGCGCGGTCGAGACTTTGCCCAACCGAAGACATGTCGTCAACGAAGAGGCGCATTTTGTCGTACAGCTTGCTGGCGCGATCGGCAATCTGCTGGGCGTTGCGGCTCTGGTGCTCGTAACGCCACAGGTTGGCAATGGTTCGCAAGGCCACCAGCAGCGTCGTTGGGCTGACCAGCATAATGTTATTTTTCAATGCCTCGGTAATCAGTTCGGGCTGTCTGTCGAGCGCAAGCAAGAAGGCGGGCTCTACCGGGATAAACATCAGCACGTAGTCCAGCGATCGCAGGCCAGGGAGCTGCTGGTAGTCCTTTCTGCCCAGCTGTCGAATATGGTTCCGCACGGAGGCGATGTGTTCCTGCAGCGCTGACTCGCGGGTGTAATCATCTTCCGCGTTGAAGTAGCGCTCGTAGGCCACCAGCGTCATTTTGGCGTCAATCACCACATCCTTGCCCTGCGGCAGCCGCACAATGACATCCGGCTGCATGCGCGAGCGGGCATCGTTTTCGATGCTCACCTGCGTTTCGTATTCATACCCTTCACGCAGGCCTGAAGCCTCCAGTACGCGGGTCAGGACCACTTCTCCCCAGTTGCCCTGGGCTTTGTTATCCCCCTTCAGCGCGCGCGTCAGGTTGACCGCTTCCTGCGCCATCTGCGCGTTTAGCTGCTGAAGATTGCGAATTTCATGCGCCAGAGTGTGACGCTCGCGCGCCTCCTGGCCAAAGCTGTCCTGCACCTGACGACGAAAGCCGTCCAGCTGTTCGCGCAGCGGCGTCAGCAGGCCGTTCAGGCTCTGGCGGTTTTGCTCGTCAACGCGGCGGTTGCTGTGCTCAAAAATGCGGTTCGCGAGGTTTTCGAACTGCTCGCTGAGGCGCTGCTCGCTGTTCATCATCTGGCGGATTTTGTCTTCCGCATGCAGCTGGGTAGATTCGAGGCGGGTGGTGACTTCGCGGAGATCGGCCTCCAGCGAGGTGTTGATATCGCGCAGGTTACGCAGTTCGTTATTCAGCAGCTCGCACTCGTCGCGCCAGTGTGAGCTTTGAGCAAGCTGTTGTTTTGTCGCGCTGAGCTCAGTGACGATCTCCTCACGCTCTGCCAGCTGTTCGGCTTTCATCTGCGCATGCTGGTAGCTGGAAATCAGCCAGCCAATGGCCAAACACACCAGCGCAATCACCGCGTAAACCAGGATTGAGATATCCACAATGCCCCCTGCATCAACGTATTACCCGCACAAAATAGAATTGTGCTGTATGAACGTCCAGTTTGAAAGGGTTTTCCTGCGAGGCGCTACGCAAAAAATAAAGGCCGAACGCGTCGGCCTTGTGTCTCAGAAGAGAGGATTAGATCAGGCGACGAGCCGCTTCCACCACGATTTTCACCGCATGACTTTCGGTCTGCTTCATGGTTTCCGCGTTCGGGATCTCCTGCTGGGTACGGTTGACGATCACGCCCGCTACCATACCGGCACGCAGGCCCTGGCTTGCGCACATGGTCAGCAGCGTTGCAGATTCCATTTCGTAGTTCATTACGCCCATGGACTGCCACTCTTCCATTGAGCCTTTGAAGCGGCTTACCACGCGGCCAGAGAAGGTGTCGTAACGCTCCTGGCCCGGGTAGAAGGTATCGGAAGAGGCGGTTACGCCCACGTGAGTGGTCGCGCCCACGGATTTCGCGGCTTCAACCAGCGCGGTGGTGCACTCGAAGTCGGCTACTGCCGGGAATTCCATCGGGGCAAAGTGCAGGCTTGCACCGTCAAGACGCACGGATGCGGTCGTGACCAGCACGTCGCCGACGTTGATGTGCGGCTGAATGGCGCCGGTAGTACCGATACGCAGGAAGGTACGAATGCCCAGCTGCGCCAGCTCTTCAACAGCAATGGAGGTAGACGGGCCACCGATACCGGTAGAGCACACGATCACCGCTTTGCCATCCAGCTCTGCGCGCCAGGTGGTGAATTCACGATGGGCTGCCAGCTTGACCGGCTTATCCATCAGCGCGGCGATCTTTTCCACACGCTCAGGATCGCCAGGGACGATAGCGAGCGTAGCCCCTTGTAAATCATTTTTAGTGAGGCCGAGATGAAAAACATCAGACTTAGACATAGGGTGACTCCTCTGTGGGTCGGTTAGTCAGAAGAAGTAAAACGGTACTTTACAGAAGCGATACGCATAATTTCGTGACACATCTCACCATGGATGAAAATGATTGCAGTTAATTTCCATAAAATAGTGATTCACATCACATTAACAAGTTAAATCGTGGAATGCTGCACAAAAGATAGACCCTCCAGGGCAATGTGGGTTGTTAACCTGGTGTCTATATTTACCTTTGCGCTAATTAACTCATTGGTACGGAGAATGCCATGAATGACAAAACCGGTTTTGCACCTGCTGCAGCCCCGCATGCTTCAACCATCGTCTCAACCCCTGAAGACGCCATTACCGCGGGTGAGACGTCCATCCCCTCTCAGGGCGAGAATATGCCTGCTTACCACGCGCGGCCAAAATCCGCAGACGGCGCGCTGCCTATCGTCATCGTGGTTCAGGAGATTTTCGGCGTTCACGAACATATTCGCGACCTCTGCCGCCGTCTGGCGCTGGAAGGGTACCTGGCCGTTGCGCCAGAGCTCTATTTCCGTCAGGGCGATCCTAATGACTACAGCGATATCCCAACGCTGTTCAGTAATCTGGTGACAAAAGTGCCGGACGCGCAGGTGCTGGCCGACCTCGACCACGTTGCCAGCTGGGCGGCACGCAATGGAGGCGACCCGCATCGTCTGATGGTGACCGGCTTCTGCTGGGGCGGGCGGATTAGCTGGCTGTACGCCGCGCATAACCCGCAGCTGAAAGCGGCCGTGGCCTGGTACGGCAAGCTGGTGGGCGAAAAAACGCTGAATTCACCAAAGCAGCCTGTTGATATCGCAACAGATCTAACGGCCCCTGTATTAGGGCTGTATGGCGCGCAGGATACCAGCATTCCGCTTGATACCGTTGAGACCATGCGCCATGCGCTACGGGCGGCAAACGCGAAGGCGGAGATCGTGGTCTACCCGGAAGCCGGGCACGCGTTTAACGCCGATTATCGTCCGAGCTATCATGAAGAATCCGCCAAAGACGGCTGGCAGCGGATGCTGGACTGGTTTAGCCAATACGGCGGGAAGAAAGCATAAAAAAAAGCCCGGTGGCGGCTGCGCCTTACCGGGCCTACAGACAGGCCGGGTAAGCGATAGCGCCACCCAGCAATTCAGCATTACTACGCTTGACGCAAATTCTGCGCCGCCTTCACCATATTCGCCAGCGCCGCACGGGTTTCCGGCCAGCCGCGCGTTTTCAGGCCGCAGTCCGGGTTGACCCACAGACGCTCTGCCGGGATACGCTGGGCAGCCTTCTGCAACAGCGCCTCAATCCACTCCACGCTTGGCACATTCGGCGAGTGAATGTCATACACGCCCGGCCCGATTTCGTTCGGGTAGTCGAACTCTTCGAACGACTCCAGCAGCTCCATGTCCGATCGTGAGGTTTCGATGGTGATCACGTCCGCATCCAGCGCGGCAATCGAGTCCATGATGTCGTTAAACTCGCAGTAGCACATGTGGGTATGGATCTGGGTGTCGTCCTTTGCCACTGCGGCATTGATGCGGAACGCTTCCACACCCCACTGCAGGTAGGCATCCCAGTCGCTACGGCGCAGCGGCAGGCCTTCACGCAGTGCCGGTTCGTCAATCTGGATGATGCCAATGCCCGCCGCCTCCAGATCCGCCACTTCATCGCGCAGCGCCAGGGCAATCTGTTTAGCAATCGTTTCGCGGGTCACGTCCTCGCGCGGGAAGGACCAGCAAAGGATTGTTACAGGGCCGGTCAGCATGCCTTTTACCGGCTTATCGGTCAGGGACTGAGCGTACTTCGCCCACTCAACGGTGATTGGCTCAGGGCGGCTGACGTCGCCGATCACCACCGGCGGCTTCACGCAGCGGGAGCCGTAGCTCTGCACCCAGCCGTTCTGGGTAAAGACGAACCCGTCCAGGTGTTCGCCGAAGTATTCCACCATGTCGTTACGCTCGGCTTCGCCGTGCACCAGCACGTCCAGACCCAGGCGCTCCTGCTCGATAATCGCCTGCTTGATGTGTTCTGCAATGCCGGTGCGGTAGTTATTCGCATCCAGATTGCCCTTTTTGAAGTCCAGACGCAGGCCGCGGATCTCCGTTGTCTGCGGGAATGAGCCGATGGTCGTGGTCGGCCACGCGGGCAGGTTGAAGCGTGCGCGCTGGGCTTCAGCGCGTACTTCATAGGCGCTCTGACGCTGGCTGTCCTGGGCTGTAATGGCCGCCAGCCGTTTTTCCACCGCCGGGTTGTGCACGCGCGCAGAGTGCCGACGCGCCTGGATCGGGGCGCTCCATTCAGCAATCGCCGTCGTGTCGCCGCCGTTCAGCGCGTCGCGCAGCAGCGTCAGCTCCTCGCATTTTTGCAGGGCGAAGGCAAACCAGCTTTTCACTTCAGGGTCGAGGCGGGTCTCCACGCTGAGATCGATTGGGCTGTGCAGCAGCGAGCAAGAGGATGCCACCCAAAGCTCACGTTTGCCGACGATGTCTTTAACTTGTGCGTATTTCTCGGTGAGATCGGCACGCCAGACGTTACGGCCGTTAATCAGCCCCGCAGAAAGCAGCCAGTCTTCGGGCAGACGCTTGTGCAGCTGGGCGACATCGTCTTTACCGTGAACCAGGTCAACGTGCAGGCCCTGCACCGGCAGCGCGGTGATGGTCTTTAGGTTCGGCGTCACGCCTTCGAAATAGGTGGTGAGCAGCAGCTTCACCTGGCCGGTGAGCGCGTCATACGCTGGTTTAAAGGCATCGAGCCACTCCTGCGGCAGCTCCAGCACCAGCGCCGGTTCGTCGATTTGGACCCACTGAATGCCGCGTTTCCCCAGCTCAATCAGCACCTGTTTGTACACCGGCAGAATATCGTTCAGCAGGCTGAGGCGGTCGAACTGTTCGCCTTTCACCTTGCCCAGCCACAGGTAGGTTACCGGCCCCAGCAGCACAGGCTTCACCTGGTGGCCCAGCGCCAGCGCTTCGTCTACTTCGTCCAGAAGCTGTGTCCAGGTCAGCCTGAACTGCTGGCCTTTTACAAATTCCGGCACCATATAGTGATAGTTGGTGTTGAACCACTTGGTCATTTCCGCCGCTGCCGCAGGCTCACCCGTTGGCGCACGTCCGCGGCCGATGCGGAACAGGGTATCGATATCTACCGATCCATCTTTGTTCTGATGACGAGCCGGCACGTTGCCAAGCAGCAGGCTGGTCGTCAGAACATGGTCGTACCAGGCGAAATCGCCCACCGGCAGCAGGTCAACCCCCGCCTGTTTTTGCTGGTCCCAGTGGCGGGCGCGCAGCTCGCGGCCTACGGCCAGCAGTTCATCACGGGTGGCGTTGCCCGCCCAGTAGCTTTCTTGCGCTTTTTTCAGCTCGCGACGCAGGCCAACGCGAGGGAAACCGAGAGTGTGATTGCGGATTGTCATGTTTTCTTCCTCTAATTAATTGTAAATCCTTTGGATTTTGAATTTAGGGAAGGCGGCAAGTTTGCTCATCCCCGGGAGCTTACATGAGTAAGTGACCGGGGTGAGTAAACGCAGCCAACGCACCATAAATTTAAAAGACGAAGGATTTTAGCCGTCCAGATGTTTACACATCTATAATTGGCAGGTACTGTATATTCCTCAAGCGCAATATGTTCATGGCGAAGTGAAGGACTTTCATGATCGAGATTAAACACCTGAAAACGCTACAAGCGTTGCGGAACTGCGGTTCTCTTGCGGCGGCGGCGGCCACGCTGCACCAGACCCAGTCTGCCCTTTCTCACCAGTTCAGCGATCTGGAACAACGCCTCGGCTTTCGACTTTTTGTGCGTAAGAGCCAGCCTCTGCGCCTTACGCCGCAGGGCGAGATCCTGCTGCAGCTGGCCAACCAGGTTCTGCCGCAGATCGCCAGCGCGCTGCAGTCCTGCAACGAGCCGCAGCAAACCACATTGCGTATCGCCATTGAGTGCCACAGCTGTATTCAGTGGCTGACCCCCGCGCTTGAGAACTTCCGCCAGAAGTGGCCGCAGGTGGAGATGGACTTTAAATCCGGTGTGACCTTTGACCCGCAGCCGTCGCTTCAGCAGGGCGAGCTGGATCTGGTCATGACCTCGGACATTCTGCCGCGCAGCGGGCTGCACTATTCGCCGATGTTTGATTATGAAGTGCGTCTGGTGCTGGCCCCGGACCACCCGCTGGCGGCTAAAACGCGCATCACGCCGGAAGATTTAGCCACTGAAACGCTGCTGATTTATCCAGTACAGCGCAGCCGCCTGGATATCTGGCGTCACTTCCTGCAGCCTGCGGGCATTAGCCCACAGCTGAAAAGCGTGGATAACACGTTGCTGTTGATTCAGATGGTGGCGGCCAGAATGGGCATCGCGGCGCTGCCGCACTGGGTGGTGGAGAGTTTTGAACGCCAGGGCCTGGTGGTGACCAAAACCCTGGGCGATGGGCTGTGGAGCCGGCTGTACTCCGCCGTGCGCGACGGCGAGCAGCGTCAGCCGGTGACGGAGGCGTTTATTCGCTCAGCGCGGAACCACGCGTGCGACCATCTTCCGTTTGTGCGGAGCGCGGAGCGACCCAACGGCGATGTACCCACAGCGAAGCCAGGATCACCGATCCCCCAATAAGGAAGCTCGGCCAGTGCGGCTGCTCCTGCCAGATGGCAAGGTTAACCAGCAGCCCCGCAGGCACGTGCACGTTGTTCATGATCCCCAACGTACCGGCGTCTACCTGGGTAGCGCCGTAGTTCCACATGAAGTATCCCAGCCCTGACGCCACCACGCCCAGCCAGACCAGAACGCTCCACTGCACGGTGGTGGTCGGCAGCTTCTGCGGGTTACCGAGCATAAACCACGCCGCCACGGCGACTATCGCCGCGCCCATGTAAAACCATGCAAACGCGTTGTGCTGCGGCATCGGGCGGGTCTCCATCAGGCGCTTATAGCCGACCATGCCGATGGCAAAGCTGATGTTGGCGAGCTGGACGAACATCAAACCGGTCCAGAAGTGATCGCTCACCTTGTCGTAACGGATAATCGCCGCACCCACCACCGCCAGCGCGGCGCTCAGCAGGTATCCCCAGCGCAGACGGCGCTTGCTGAGCAGATCGTAGATCAGCGTGATATAGAGCGGCGTTAGCACGGTGAACAGCAGGAATTCCGAGACGGAAAGGTAGACGTAGGCCCGGAAGCTGAACAGGTACATGATGCCAAGCTGCATCGCGCCCACCAGCATATACAGCAGGATCGTTTTCAGCGATTGCCCGCGTGCGCGCAGGAACGGCAAGAACACCAGCGCTGCAAGCCCCACGCGCATCAGCACCGAGAAGTAGCTGTCGACCGAACCGGCAAGGTATTCGCCAATCAGGCTAAAGGAGAAGGCCCACAGGATGGTGGTGATAATGAGTAGCGCCACAATGCTTGTCTCTCAGGAAGAAGGACAGGCATTGTAGCGAACTCTTTAGTTGACAACTGAGAAATAAATAACCGAATGAAGATTATTCAAGGAACAGCTTGCGCAGGTATTTAGGCACAGCGTTATCGCCGTTGGTGCCGATCACTTCCAGCTCCGGGTGCAGATCTTTCAGGCGCTGGTGCGCATTTTCCATGATGCAGCCTTTGCCCGCCATGGAGAGCATCTCAGCATCGTTCATGCCGTCGCCGAAGGCGATACAGTCTTTCAGCTCAAAGCCCAGGCGTTTCGCGACGGCTTCCAGCGCGTGGCCTTTGGAGACGCCGCCGGCCATCACTTCCAGACAGGTCAGCGTGGAGAAGCTCACGTTCACGCGGTCACCCCAGCGAGCGTTGATTGCCTGCTCCAGCGGCAGCAGCTCTTCATGGCTTTCGCAGGTGAAGAACACCTTGCTGATCCCCTCAGGCTCCAGCAGGCCAGGCTCGTACAGGGAGTAGTTAAATACCGCTTCCTTGAAGAAACGCATTTCGTCCGGGCGGTGGCGGTTCATAAACCAGTCGTCGTCGCGGTAGACGTTGGTGACGATATCCGGGTTGCCGTGCACTACCCCGAACAGATCGGCGGCGATGTCGCGATCCAGATTGTGGGTAAAGATCAGGTTGCCGTCGGTATCGTGCACGCGCGCCCCGTTAGAGGTGATCATGTACGATTTGATTTCCAGATTATCGCGGATCTGCCCCACGTCCACGTGGTGGCGGCCGGTGGCAAACACGAAGTTTACGCCACGGGCAGTCAGGAGTTTTAAGGTCTCTTTCGCGTAAGGCGACAGGGTGTGGTCGGGGGAAAGCAGCGTGCCATCTAAGTCAGATGCAACAACCTGGTACATAGGGATTTCAACCTCTGGTGGAAAACAATAATCAGTTATGCCGGTCGAAAAACTCGACGATGGCGTTGAGCGCGACTGAGCGCATGGCGTCCTTTTCAAAAAGGATCTCATGGTACGCGCCGTTTATGACCAGCGGTTTCCCCCCTTCGCAGGGGTGGCCGGCGGCAGCGCGCAGTTCACAATAGCGGTCATGCATGCGGTTATCCACCACACGCTCTTCTTCCGCCTGAATCAGGAGCGTCGGTGTGTCATCATCACCGACCCCGGCAAGCACCTGCTCACCGGCCAGAATGCCTTCCCGCACCCAGTGCCAGGTCGGGCCACCGACGCGCAGGCGCGGCTCATCGGCGTAAAAGCGCAGGTTACGGCGATAGCGCTGCCGGCTGTGGGTCAGGACGTTGATGGCAAACGGCAGCGCGCGCCAGCGTCCTGTGCCGATGGCATAGCCTTCGCGAATGCGCTGATGGCCCTCAGCCCAGTCGAGAAGATGGCGTACCATCCAGTCCGGAAAACGTATAACGATGCCGTACATCGGCGCGGTGAGCGCAATGGCATCGCACTGGTGCTCGTGGCGCTGCAGGAACAGCGTGGAGATCGCACCGCCCATCGAGTGGGCAAGTATATACCGCTTGCGCCACGGGCCGGGCTGCACTTCCTGCTGCCAGAATGCGGCCAAATCGTCGACGTAATCGCTGAAGTTATCCACGTGCCCGCGGTGCGTGTCCGACAACATGCGTCCGGAAAGCCCCTGCCCGCGATGGTCGATAATCAGGACATCGAAGCCCAGATGGACCAGGTCATAGGCCAGCTCGGCGTATTTGATGTAGCTTTCAATCCGCCCGGGGCAGACCACGATCACCCGATCGTTTTTCTCATTGCGGAAACGAACGAAGCGTACCGGAATACCGCCGACGCCCGTAAATTCATCTTCCTCACGCTGCCGCCAGAAATCGGTCAGCGGCCCCATGGAGAAAGCAGCAAATGCGTTTTCTCGTGTTTCCCAGTCCTTTTTCTGCTGAAACATTGGGTTTTCACTCACGTAAGCCAAGGAATATCGTTTTTTCGTAACCGGTCACAAAATGACTCAACAATAGCGTATTGTGGCATAAAAATAGACGGTTCGGGAGTTTCAAATGACCTTCGAGTGGTGGTTCGCCTACCTGCTGACATCCATTATCCTCAGCCTTTCGCCTGGCTCTGGCGCAATCAATACCATGACGACATCCATCAACCACGGCTATCGCGGCGCGGCGGCGTCCATTGCCGGTTTGCAGACCGGGCTGGGCATTCACATCGTGCTGGTGGGGATTGGCCTTGGGACGCTGTTCTCGCGCTCGGTGCTGGCATTTGAGGTGTTGAAATGGGCCGGCGCAGCGTATTTGATTTGGCTGGGTATTCAGCAGTGGCGCGCCGCAGGGTCACTCAATCTGAACACGCTCGCACAGACGCAAAACCGCGGGCATCTGTTTAAGCGCGCGGTGTTCGTGAACCTGACCAACCCGAAAAGCATCGTCTTCCTGGCCGCGCTGTTCCCGCAGTTTATCGTTCCGCATCAGCCGCAGGTGATGCAGTACGTGGTGCTGGGTGCGACCACCATTATCGTCGATATTATCGTGATGATTGGCTATGCGACGCTGGCGCAGCGGATTGCGGCGTGGATTAAAGGGCCTAAGCAGATGAAGGCCCTGAATAAAGTCTTTGGCTCGCTGTTTATGCTGGTTGGCGCGCTGCTTGCGTCAGCGCGTCATGCTTAGCGAGAGATGATGAGGTGGATGCCGAAGCCGGCGAACAGCGCGCCGGCAAGGCCGTCGATCCACTTCGCGATGCGCTGGTAGCCACGGCGCATCGCCGGTAAGGCGAACAGGCTCGCCACCACGGTGAACCACGCAAACGTCTCAACGACGATCAGCAGGAAGATCCCCCAGCGCGCGCCCGCACCGACGTTATCACCCACAAACAGCGAGAACACGGAGCCGAAATAGATAATCGCTTTCGGGTTCGCCAGGTTGGTCAGCAGCCCTTTCACAAAGCTGCGCCCGCCCGTTGCCAGCTCCACCTTTGGCTCTTCCGGCTTTTTCTCTTCTTTCTTCAGCGCCCCGCGCAGCATCTGGTAGCCCATCCAGCACAGGTACAGCCCACCGCCGACCATAATGATGTTATGCAGCCAGGCCATCTTCGCCAGAATCAGGTTCAGGCCGAGCAGCGCGACCGCCGCCCACACCATCACGCCCATGGTGATACCGAGCACGCCCATCATCGCCTCTTTGCGGGAGCGGCTGACGGCCGTTTGGGACACGAAGAAAAAGTCAGGGCCTGGGCTCATCAGCGCAACGATGTGCACTAACGCCACGGTGAGAAATAGCATTAACATAATTAGCTCGCGGGAAAATAATACAGTGAGTCACCATCCTGGCACTTTTTAGCCCGGCTGACTACTCCTCATCATCACCATCGGCGTGAGAGCGGATGAGCGCCATAAACTCTTTACCGAAGCGCTCCAGCTTGCGCGTGCCGACGCCGTTGACGCTAAGCATCTCGCTGGCGCTGAGCGGCATCTGCTCGGCCATCTCAATCAGCGTCGCGTCGTTAAACACCACGTACGGCGGGATGTTCTCTTCATCAGCAATGGCTTTACGCAGCTTGCGCAGTTTGGCAAACAGCTTGCGGTCGTAGTTGCCGCCGTAGGATTTCTGCATCACGCGCGGCTTGAGAGCGATAACGCGCGGCACGGCGAGCTTCAGTTCAATTTCACCACGCAGCACGGGGCGCGCGGCCTCCGTAAGCTGAAGCGCGGAGTGCTGGGCAATATTTTGCGTGGCGAAACCGAGGTGGATCAGCTGGCGAATAATACTTACCCAGTGCTCGTGGCTCTGCTCTTTACCGATGCCGTAAACCGGCAGCTTGTCGTGGCCCATGTCGCGGATGCGCTGGTTGTTGGCACCGCGCAGAACTTCCACTACGTAGCCCATCCCGAAGCGCTGGTTCACGCGGCCAATGGTCGAGAGCGCCTTACGCGCGTCCATCAGGCCATCGTACTGCTTCGGCGGGTCGAGGCAGATATCACAGTTGCCGCACGCCTCCTGACGCCCTTCGCCGAAATAGTTGAGCAGCACCAGACGGCGGCAGGTTTGCGCTTCGGCAAAGGCGCCCATCGCGTTGAGCTTGTGGCGTTCGATATCCTGCAGCTGTCCCTGAGGCTTCTCTTCCAGGCAGCGGCGCAGCCACGCCATGTCGGCCGGATCGTAAAACAGCATCGCTTCCGCCGGCAGGCCGTCACGCCCGGCTCGGCCGGTTTCCTGATAGTAGGATTCGATATTGCGCGGGATGTCGAAGTGCACCACAAAGCGCACGTTGGGCTTGTTGATCCCCATGCCGAACGCCACCGTCGCGACCACGATCTGCAGGTCATCGCGCTGGAATTTCTCCTGCACGTCGGCGCGGATATGGTTTTCTAACCCGGCGTGATAGGCCGCGGCGCTAAAGCCCCGATTTTGCAGACGCGCGGCGGTGTCTTCGACCTTCGCACGGCTGTTGCAGTAAATAATGCCGGACTTGCCGCGCTGCTCCTGCACGTAGCGCAGAAGCTGATCCAGCGGCTTGAATTTTTCCATCAGCATATAGCGGATGTTCGGGCGGTCGAAGCTGCTGACCTGAATATAGGGGTCGTTCAGGCCCAGCAGACGGACGATATCCTGACGCGTGGTGTCATCCGCCGTGGCGGTGAGCGCCATAAACGGCAGCTCGGGGAAGCGCTGACGCAGCTGGCCGAGGGCAGCATATTCCGGACGGAAATCGTGTCCCCACTGGGAGATACAGTGCGCTTCATCCACCGCCAGCAAGACCGGATTCCAGTGCGCGAGATGATCGAGGAAGTTATCCAGCATCAGACGCTCGGGCGCGATATACAGCAGCCTAATCTGCCCGGTACGGCAGCCGGCCATGACCTCCTGCTGCTGCTCGCGGGTTTGCGTCGAGTTAAGACAGGCCGCCGCCACGCCGTTGGCGAGCAGCTGGTCAACCTGGTCTTTCATCAGAGAAATCAGGGGCGATACCACAACCGTCAGGCCGTTAAGCACCAGCGCGGGCACCTGATAACAGAGCGATTTTCCGCCGCCGGTGGGCATTACCACCAGGCAATCGCGGCCTTCCAGCACGGTTTCAATGATGGTTTCCTGGCCAGGACGGAACTGCTGATAGCCAAAGGTTTCCTGCAAAACCTGTTTAGCCAGCGATTCCTGATTCAATACTTCCGCCTGCGCCACGTTAACCCCATATGCCAGAAATGAAACAGGCGCTATTTTCAGCGCCTGCGAAAGAAACTTCAACGTTTAACGCAAAAACATTCGAGCGACCTAGAAAATATCGTTCAGCATTACGCCCACACCCACACGGGTCTGGTTGAAGTTGTAGTCGATCAGCGACTCGCCGTATCCGCTGTACACCTGCGTATAAAGACGCACGTGTTTCGATACCGGGTAGCTCAGGCCCAGCTCTGCGCCGCCGTAGCCGGTGTTCCAGTTGTACTGGCCTTTGGCACTCAGCACCGCGTCACCCAGCTGATAGCCCACTTTGAGCTGGTAGTAGCCCATGTATTTGGTGATATCCGGGTTGTCATCGGTGCTGCCCACCACGTACCACGGCTTCACTTCCACCATGAAGTTGCCGTTCTGCGCCATCAGGCGGGTGTAGGCACGGTTCCAGCTGCGTGAGGTAGGGTCAGAACGACCGTTGGAGTCGTGGTTAAAGCCCACTTCGACGTCGCGCAGCGTCCAGCCTGCGAACTCGTAGTCCGTTGCGAAGCCGAGGAACAGCTGCGGCTCATAGTTGGTTTCACGAAACGGTGAGGACTCCCCGCTGTTGGAAAGCTGCCACCAGGATTTCTGCGTGTAGGAGGCACCAAACACCGAGTTCGGCCCCAGAATGCCGCGCCAGAACGGGAATGCGAGGCTGAGCTGGTACTTCACCTCATCCTTACGCGCATTATCGGACCAGTTATAGGAGCGAATTGCCTCTTTGTTGAGATCGCTGGTCTGGGTGTAAATCACGTAGTTCGTGTCGTACGGATAAAGCGTGAACGGATTGTCATGCTCCTGAAGCAGGTTCGCGATAATGCTGCCGCGTACGGCAGGTTTATCATGAACCTCTTTAATCGTTGCTTCCTGCGCATATGCTGTGAGGGGCAGCGAAACCGCCGCCAGTAACCAACCCAGATACGTCCGCATCGGTGGTGTTCTCCTGAAATCGTGACATGTAATGAATAGTTTTGTCCGGGCATTCTACAGACTTCTGCAACAACTTCTCCATCCTCGTTTCTGAAAGTGGAAATCATTATTGTTGAGGCATAAAATCAACATTCTGTTAACAACAAGGATGAAATGTTCCATGTCAGCCACGCTTACCGCCGAAGAAGCCTTAAAACTCGTGGGCGAGATTTTTGTTTATCACATGCCCTTTAACCGCGCGCTGGGGCTGGAGCTGGAGCGATACGAAAAAGACTTCGCTCAGCTGAGCTTCAATAACCAGCCGATGATGGTCGGCAACTGGGCGCAAAGCATTTTGCACGGCGGCGTGATTGCCTCCGCGCTGGACGTGGCGGCTGGTCTGGTCTGCGTCGGCAGCACGCTGACGCGCCACGACACCATTAATGAGGACGAGCTTCGTCAGCGCCTGTCGCGCATGGGCACGATCGACCTGCGTGTCGACTACCTGCGCCCCGGCCGAGGAAATCGCTTTACCTGCAGCAGCAGCCTGCTGCGTGCGGGGAACAAGGTTGCCGTTGCCCGCGTTGAGCTGCATAACGAAGAGCAGGTTTACATCGCCAGCGCAACCGCCACTTATATGGTGGGTTGAGGCGGCAAAATCGGGTAAAATTAATTCACTTTTTTGTAACGGATTATCCCGATGGATGCTAAACAGACGCGGCAGGGCGTGTTACTCGCCCTTGCCGCTTATTTTATTTGGGGTATCGCACCGGCGTACTTCAAGCTTATCTCCTACGTTCCGGCCGACGAGATCCTCACTCACCGCGTTATCTGGTCGTTCTTCTTTATGATTGCGCTGATGAGCGTTAGCCGTCAGTGGTCGGGCGTCAAAACGCTGCTTAAAACCCCAAAGAAGGTTTTCCTGCTGGCGCTCTCTGCGGTGCTCATCGGCGGCAACTGGCTGCTCTTCATCTGGGCGGTGAATAACCACCATATGCTCGAAGCGAGTTTGGGGTATTTCATCAACCCGCTGGTGAACATTGTGCTGGGGATGATATTCCTCGGCGAACGCTTCCGCCGTATGCAGTGGGTGGCCGTCATTCTGGCCTTCTGCGGCGTGCTGGTGCAGCTGTGGACCTTCGGCTCGCTGCCGGTTATCGCGCTGGGGCTGGCGTTCAGCTTTGCGTTCTACGGTCTGGTGCGTAAGAAGATTGCCGTTGAAGCCCAGACCGGGATGCTGTTTGAAACCCTCTGGCTGCTGCCGTTAGCCGCGATTTACCTGTTCGGGATCGCCGACAGCGCCACCAGCCATATGGGCAGCAACCCGTGGTCGCTGAACCTGATGCTTATGGCAGCGGGCGTGGTTACGACGATCCCACTGCTGTGCTTCACCGGTGCGGCAACGCGCCTGCGCCTCTCGACGCTGGGCTTCTTCCAGTACATCGGCCCGACGCTGATGTTCCTGCTGGCGGTGGTGTTTTACGGCGAAGTGCCGGGTGCGGATAAGATGGTAACCTTCGCCTTTATCTGGGTGGCGTTAGCGATTTTTGTTGCGGATGCGATTTATACCCAGCGCAGAGTGCGCAAAGGGCTGTGATGTTGCCCTCACCCTAACCCTCTCCCACAAGGAGAGGGAACACGATCGTAGGCCCGGTAAGCGCAGCGCCACCGGGCGGATTCTCAAAGCCAGTTACGACGCTTAAAGTACAGATACGGCGCCAGCCCGGCGAGGATCATAAAGACAATCGCCCCCGGGTAGCCGAAGCTCCAGCGCAGCTCGGGCATAAACTCAAAGTTCATCCCATAGCTCGATGCCACCAGCGTCGGCGGCAGGAACACCACGGAGACCACCGAGAAGATCTTGATGATGCGGTTCTGCTCAATATTGATAAAGCCCATCGCCGCCTGCATCAGGAAGTTCACCTTCTGGAACAGGGATTCGTTGTGCGGCAGCAGGGATTCGATATCGCGCAGGATTTCACGCGCCTGCTCCAGCTGGCCGCCCGGCAGACGCGCCTTGCGCACCAGGAAGTTCAGCGCGCGCTGGGTATCCATCAGACACAAACGTACCTTCCAGCCGATATCTTCCAGCTCCGCCAGCGTGGAGAGCGCTTCGTCATATTCATCGCCCTGATGACCTTCCATGATCACGCGGCTGAGTTTTTCCAGATCGCTGTAGATGTTCTCGATTTCATCCGCCAGCTGTTCAATTTTGGTTTCGAACAGGTCGAGCAGCAGCTCGTAGGCGTTGCCGTCCACCATCGCCTGACTGCGGGCGCGCATGCGGTAGAGACGAAACGCCGGCAGTTCGCGCTCGCGCAGGGTAAACAGGCGGCCGTCGCGAATGGTAAACGCCACGGTGGAGTTACCCGCGTGATCGTCTGCGTCTTCAAAAAAGAAGAAGGAGTGGATGTGCAGGCCGTCTTCATCTTCAAAAAAACGTGCCGATGCTTCGATGTCTTCCAGTTCAGGACGGGTTGCCAGGCTTTGCCCCAGCTCTGATTGTACGCGAAGGCGTTCATCGTCGTCCGGCTCGACCAGATCCACCCATACGGCATCCACAAGGGGCTGCGACTCTTCGGCTTCAAGCCGAGTCAGTCGGTTATTTTCGAGTTGAAATGCGCTCAACATGACCGGGACTCCCAATGCAAAAAATATCGGACAGTTCGGTGGGCACACAGAAACAATCTGGGTTTCAGACCATTAAACAGCCTGACTCAGTGCGACGGGAATGATGCGGTCGCTGACAACCACTAAGGCCATCAGCAAGAGGAGATAGCCTTAGGAGTTGTTCCTGGATGACAGGGAATTGAGCCAGTATCTACTGGGTGTGTCCAAGGCGAATGTCCTCTTAGCGTAATCGTGCGCGCATGTTACGCCAGCAATAACTGTGGCGTCAACACGCAACGAAACGCTGAAGGGCATTAATTGACCTTCAACATATAAGGTTAGCAGATCATTACAAAATAATGATATTTTTCTGAAAGTTACACCGTTTCGAGCTTAGCGTAGGCCGCTACCAGCCATTTGATACCCTGCCCCTGGAACGCGACCTGCAGGCGGCTGTGCTCGCCGCTGCCTTCCAGATTCACGATGGTGCCTTCGCCAAATTTCGAATGGCGCACGCGCTGGCCCAGCTTGTAGCCGGTGTCGGTTTCAGAGATCGGCGAACCCATGCGCTGATGGCTGACCGGACGGCTGATGCTGGCGCGCAGGCGCACCTCTTCCACGCAGGCTTCCGGCAGCTCGCCGATGAAGCGCGACGGACGGTGATACACCTCTTTGCCATACAGACGACGGGTTTCGGCGTAGGTCAGCGTCAGCTTTTGCATCGCACGGGTCACGCCCACGTAGGCCAGACGACGCTCTTCTTCCAGGCGCCCGCCTTCATCCAGCGACATCTGGCTTGGGAACATCCCCTCTTCCACCCCGACGATAAACACCTGCGGGAACTCCAGCCCTTTGGCGGAGTGGAGGGTCATCAGCTGAACCGCATCCTGCCAGGTGTCCGCCTGCCCCTCGCCCGCTTCCAGCGCGGCGTGGGAGAGAAACGCCTGCAGCGGCATCAGGTCTTCGTCTTCTTCGTTGTAGCTGAACTGGCGCGTTGCCGTCACCAGCTCCTCTAGGTTCTCAATACGGGTCTGGCCCTTCTCGCCTTTTTCCTGCTCGTACATGATGCGCAGGCCGGAGTCTTTAATCACCCGGTCGGTCTGCACGTGCAGCGGCATATCGGCCGTTTCCTGTGCCAGCGCGTCAATCAGTTCGAGGAAGCGCTGTAATGCGCTGGCGGCACGTCCAGCGAGGGCTTTTTCCTGCAGCAGCTCGCGGCACGCCTGCCATAGCGTAAGCTGGCGGTCACGCGAGGTCTGGCGCACCACGTCCAGCGTGCGGTCGCCAATGCCGCGGGTTGGCGTATTCACTACGCGTTCAAACGCGGCATCATCGTTACGGTTAGCAATCAGACGCAGATACGAGAGCGCATCTTTGATTTCCTGGCGTTCGAAGAAGCGCATACCGCCGTAAATACGGTACGGCATGCCCACCTGCAGCAGCGCCTCTTCCAGCACGCGCGACTGGGCGTTGCTGCGGTAGAGAATGGCGCACTGCTCCAGCGCGCCGCCGTTGTCCTGCCAGGTTTTGATGCGGTTCACCACGAAGCGGGCTTCGTCGAGTTCATTGAACGCACAGTAGAGAGAGATAGGCTCGCCGTCGACGCCGTCGGTCCACAGCTTTTTACCCAGACGCCCGTTGTTATTTTCGATCAGGGCGTTAGCCGCGCTGAGGATGTTGTTCGTCGAGCGATAGTTCTGCTCCAGACGAATGGTCTGTGCGCCAGGGAAATCGTTGAGGAAGCGCTGGATGTTTTCCACCTGCGCCCCGCGCCAGCCGTAGATCGACTGGTCATCATCGCCCACGATCATTACCTTGCCGGTATCGCCGGCCAGCATACGGATCCACGCGTACTGAATGTTGTTGGTATCCTGGAATTCATCCACCAGGATATTGGTGAAGCGTTCACGGTAGTGCTGAAGGATGTGCGGCTTGTTGAGCCACAGCTCGTGGGCGCGCAGCAGCAGCTCGGCAAAATCGACCAGACCGGCGCGATCGCACGCTTCCTGATAGGCCTTGTAGACGTTCTGCCAGGTCTGCTCGACCGGGTTGCCGAAGCTCTGAATGTGGTGCGGGCGCAGCCCCTCGTCTTTTTGGCCGTTGATGTACCACATCGCCTGACGCGGCGGCCACTGCTTCTCGTCGAGGTTCATCGCCTTGATAAGACGCTTCAGCAGACGGAGCTGGTCTTCGCTGTCGAGGATCTGAAAATCCTGCGGCAGGTTGGCGTCCATATGGTGCGCGCGCAGCAGGCGATGCGCCAGGCCGTGGAAGGTGCCGACCCACATGCCGCCCTGGCTGGTGCCCATCAGCTGCGCGATACGGTGGCGCATCTCTGCCGCCGCCTTGTTGGTAAACGTTACCGCCATGATGGAGTAAGGGGAGCAGTTCTCAACGCTCTGCAGCCAGGCAATACGGTGAACCAGCACGCGCGTCTTACCACTGCCCGCCCCAGCCAGCACCAGCATGTTGGTGCGCGAGGCCGCTACGGCTTCACGCTGTTTGTCATTAAGGCTGTCGAGCAGGTAAGAAACGTCCATTGGCACCGTCACATAGTATTCAGGAACACAGCAAAACGCCCGGTGGCGCTTCGCTTACCGGGCCTACAACTGCAAACCCCTGGTAATTTATACAATATTACTGGTGATTATATCAGCGTCGTGAGGGATGCCAACCGCGAAATTTCCACGTGCGGCAGAAGACGGCTGTCCAGCGTGGTCATCAGGTCAGCGTTTTCCGGCTTGATCCAGCAGGCCTGCATGCCGCAGCGAATGGCACCCGCTACGTCCGTGGTCAGATCGTCGCCCACGTGCAAAATTTCACCGAGCGGCAGGTTCATTTTTTCCGCTGCCAGATGGTACATATCGCTGAACGGCTTCGAGCGCCCGTGCGGGCCTGCGCGCAGCACGAACTCAAAGTAATCGCCAAGGCCAAACAGTTCAGGCTGGGCGTTACCATTAGTGATGGCCACCAGCGGCCACTTTTCGGCAAGCTTCGCCAGCGTGTCGTGAGTCTCCTGCGGCACGTCGATACGGCTGCGCCATTTGGCGAAGTTTTCCATCGATGCCTCCGCGCCAATGGCCGCCTCGCGCGCGCTCAGACCAACGCTGAGCATCGCCTGCTCAACCGCACGACGACGCCATTCGGTTACGTCGTGGTAAATCTCCGGCTCGGTCTCCCGCAGAGACTGACGCAGCTGCTGAAAATCTTTGTTCTGCATCGCTTTCAATGCCGGATGGTAGTTCTGCACAAACGCCAGAGACTCCTGCTCGGTACGCAGGATCACCTCGCGGTTGTCATATAGAGTGTCATCAAGGTCAAACGTCAGGGCTGAGATCTGACCAAGTGGGCGGTAAAAACGCATTATTTCCCCCGTTTGGCGCGTGGATGCGCCGCGTCATACACCGAGGCAAGGTGTTGGAAGTCTAAGTGGGTATAGATTTGAGTGGTCGACAGATTTGCGTGGCCAAGCAGTTCCTGCACGCCGCGCAGATCGCCGCTCGACTCCAGCATGTGGGTGGCAAACGAGTGGCGCAGCTTGTGCGGGTGAACGTGGCTGTTCAGCCCCTGCTTGATGCCCCACTCCGCAAAGCGCTTCTGCACGTTACGCGCCGAGATCCGCTTGCCGAGCTTTGATAAAAACAGCGCATTCTCTTCTGCGCCAAACAGCCCGCGCAGATCCAGCCAGTGCTCAATCCAGGAAACCGCGTTGCGGCCAATCGGCAGACGGCGTTCTTTGCTGCCCTTGCCCATGACCCACACTTCGCCGGATTCCAGATCGAGATGCTTTAAATCGAGGTTTACCAGCTCAGAGAGACGCAGGCCCGCACCGTACATCACCTCCAGCATCGCACGGTCGCGCACGGCCAGCGGGTCGTTAAGATCGATATCCAGCAGGCGGTTTACGTCGTCGACGTCGATATTTTTCGGCAGATGGCGCGGCGCTTTCGGCGTGGCGATGCCTTTTGCCGGGTTGGCTTTTAAGCCGCCCTGGCTGACCAGCCAGTCGAAGAAACTGCGCAGGGCAGACAGCCTCAGCGCGAGGCTTGCCGGGCTGAGGTTTTTTTTGCGGCTACGCACCACAAATCCGCGCACCGTCGCCGCGTCACACTGCTGCCAGCTTTTCAGGCCGATCTCGTCGGCAATCTGCAGGATGGCATCGAGCTGGCGCCGATAGTTGAGCAGCGTAATCGGGCTGAGCTGACGCTCAACGCCCAGGTAGCGCAAAAAGCGCGAGACGTCAGCGGCGAGCAGTTCGTCCGTCATACGCGTTCAACCCAGCGCTCCAGCAGCTCGGGCAGCATCAGGGCAATCTCCTGCAGCAGGTGCGTGCCCTGCCCCTGCTCATAGTGGTGCGCGTCGCGGCTGGTGAATAACATCACGCCCAGATCGCCATCGCGCCCCATCAGCGACATCGCCACCGAGCCAATTGCTTTGGCTTCCGGCAAGACCACCAGCAGCTCGGGCCCGTTTAGCGGCCCCAGATAGTGGTGCTCATGGCCCAGACGCTGAATGCGCAGCGGCTCGAACGCCTGACGGCTCAACGCCAGATGGGTGAAACCGGACGGTGCGCCAATGCGCCAGCGGTCCGGAAAGAGGCGAATCGTTGCGCCCGCCAGCCCAAGCTCGCGCGCCCAGCGGTGGAAGCGGCTGAGGAACTCTTCAAGGCTGTGGGCAGAGGCCAGACGCGCCTGCAGGTGCAGAAGGCGATAGAACAGGCTTTCGTTATTACTGGCCTGATCCATCAGCAGCGTCATGTTCTCTTCGAGCTGATTGATGTGGTTGCGCGAGCGCGCCATGTGCCATTCGACCAGCGACACGGTCTCGCGTACCGGATGCGGCACGCGCATCTGTTCGACGACGCGTGCATTGCGGATAAAGAACTCAGGATTGTTCAGCAGATAATCAACAACAGCGCTGTCGTCCAGCTCCGTCACTGTTTCCTGTCGTTCTTCCCCTGGTTGTTTCATAGATGGATAAACCCGTCATAAACTTGTGTCGCCGGGCCCGTCATATACAGTGGATGACCCGGTCCTTTCCAGGCGATATCAAGACGACCACCCGGTAACTCCACGCGGACCTCTTCTGCCAGCAGCCCCTGGGAGATGCCCACCGCAACAGCCGCACAGGCACCGCTTCCGCAGGCCTGCGTTTCGCCCGCGCCGCGCTCGTAAACCCGCAGACGAATGTGCTCACGCTTCACCACCTGCATAAAACCGATGTTCGCCCGCTCCGGGAAACGCTCGTGGCTCTCAAGCACCGGCCCAAGGCTTTCGACCGCCGCGATGTCCACGTCATCAACCTGAATCACGCAGTGCGGGTTGCCCATCGAGACCACGCCACACAATACTGTCTGCTCGGCCGCACGCATAATATAGGTCTTTTCCGCTTTGTTTGCGCGAAACGGCACGGCGGATGGCTCGAAGTTTGGTTCGCCCATGTTCACGCGCACCAGCTCATCGTCAGTGACGCTGAGGATCATACGGCCATTGGCAGTGCTAACGCGAATATCACGCTTGTTGGTCAACCCTTTCAGGCGCACAAAGCGGGCAAAACAGCGCGCGCCGTTGCCGCACTGGTTAACTTCGCTGCCGTCGGCGTTAAAAATACGGTAGTGGAAATCGAGGTCGGGATCGTACGGCGGTTCAACCACCAGCAGCTGATCGAACCCTACGCCCACGTGTCGATCCGCCAGGCGGCGAATCAGCTCCGGTGAGAAAAAGACATTCTGCGTTACCGCGTCGACGACCATAAAATCGTTGCCAAGGCCATGCATCTTAGAGAACTGCATCATTTGCTCCATTGCGCGGGTACAGAACGTAATCTGTCAGAGGTTAACCTGAGTCGGGCCACCGTTGTTGCCACGATCGTTCGTGTCCGGCGTTGAAGACTCAATGCCGCTTTGCACCGGTTTGGTCGGCGGTGGTGCGGTTTTATCCGCAGGCGGGAAGTACAGCGGCCCTTTCAGTCCACAGCCGGTCAGGCTAAACAGCGTGATGAGAACGGCAAGCGTTCCGAAGACGTTTTTCATTATAAAGTTGCCCGTAAGTTCAAATCTGTTTCTATCATCGCAGGAGAAGACACAAAAGCAAGAGTTTGCCGCTTTCCTGCAACGGGAATTATTTAGCGTTATACTGCCGCCATCACGAAAAACAGGAACAAAACCATGAACGACAGTGAATTCCATCGCCTTGCCGACACCCTGTGGATGACCATCGAAGAGCGTCTGGACGACTGGGACGGCGACAGCGATATCGATTGTGAGATCAACGGCGGTATCCTGACCTTAAGCTTTGAAAACGGCAGCAAAATTATTATTAACCGTCAGGAGCCGCTTCACCAGGTGTGGCTGGCGGCCAAACAGGGCGGCTATCACTTCGATCTGAAGGGTGATGAGTGGGTGTGCGACCGCAGCGGCGAAACGTTCTGGGATCTGCTGGAGCAGGCGGCGACCGCGCAGGCGGGTGAGACGGTGAGTTTCAGGTAGTTTTGTTGCCCGGTGGCGGCTACGCCTTACCGGGCCTACAACGGCTCGAACCGTAGGCCGGGTAAGCGTCAGCGCCACCCGGCGAAAAAGATCAGGAGAAATACTGCTGCAGCAGCGGTGCGGTATCCTGATTCGCAGGCACGGCAGGCGCAACGGCCTGAGTGCGGAACGGGATCACCTGTACACGGCCGTCCACGTTCACAATCTGATAGAACTGCGGCAGGTTAAAGTTGATAAAGCTTGAGCCGTAGGTGAAGCGGTCATGCGACGACGAGTAGAAGCGGCTGACGTCGCGCACCAGCTCCTCTTTGCTGCCTTCACAGTGGTGATACACCTCAGCGCGGTTGGTTTCATCCAGAATGTAGATGTTGAAACCGGCATCCTCGCCTGACTCTTCAAAGAAGAACTGAATAATCCCTTCGCTCGCAAAACCGTCCACCACCTGCGGCAGTTTGACGTGGTTGGTTTCCACCTGCACCGACAGTCCATGCAGCTTGTTGTGCGAGATTGCCCCGTAGAACTCGATGGCATTTTCCAGCTTCTGTACCGACACGTTCAGGCGTTCAAAGAACAGGCCCCAGGTCTGACCGGAGACGCGCAGCGCTTTAAAGCGCCCGGTTTCGTGACGGGTGCTGGAAAGACGCAGTTCGATGCACTCAGAGACCAGCTGCTGCACGCGGGTACGAATCAAACCGCGCAGGTGCTGGCTGTAGCAGAACACCTCCACGCTGTCCGGCGGCGCGGCGTCCTGGTGCATCTTGCCAAGAATGGTTTTCAGCGCTTCGATCATCGCCTGCTCGCCGTTAAAGTGCAGCGTGCGCACTTCGTTCCACGAGTTGCGGTACAGCAGGTCTACGCTGCCCACCAGGCAGTTTTGCTGTTCGCCAAAGCTAAAGACGTCCAGCTTGCGGAAATCAAAGTGAACTACCTGATTGCGGAAGGCCGCCGTCGGGTCGTATTCGAGGTTGACGATGATCGCCAGATGGCGGATCTCACACGGGCTGTAGAGCGCTTTTGGCGTTGGCGCAGGCAGACGCAGCGGGAAGTGGTGCGAGACGTCAGCGACCATCTCCTGCAGCTTGGCTAAATCAACCACCTCGTTGCCTTTGATAAACAGGCGCGTGCGCGAGGTCAGAAGGCCGTTAAACCAGGCCCAGGCCACCAGCTTGTTCAGGTAGCGGTTATACTCCAGCGGCTGATGGCTAATGATCGAATCCATGCTTGGCGCACGGTTGTAGAGATACCACCCGGTGCGGTTGGCGCGGCCCGGCGGCACGAAGATAAAGGTCAGGTTCGGCTCTGACAGGTCCGGCGAAATCTGCGGGTTAACCAGGGTGACTTTACCCGGCAGCGCTTCAAAGGCGGCGTACAGCTTACGGGTCAACACCCCGATATCCTGCGGGCTGGCGGAGACGCTGAGGTTGTTACGGCGCGCAAAGCGGATCAGGTTGCGGTAGCTTTGCATCATCGCATCGAGCAGTTCGTTGTGCGCTTCACGCACCTGATCGATTTTCCAGTTGGCGCGGTTATCGAGCATGGACAGGCGCTCTTCGTCCCATCCCCACTCTTTGACTAACTGACTGACCACTTCACGACGCCAGCCAACGCACGCGCGTTCGCGGCTAAGTTTTTCACAGACTTTGAGATAGAAACATCGACGCACCAGGTCAAGACGCGTGGTGTCATCAATGGCTTTCAGGTATTCGGTGACGCGTTCCAGCATCATGCAGTAGGCATCAAGACCAAAGGAGACGATCTCCCCGTCGTGCAAGCGCTGTTTGATGTCTTTCGCCAGCAGTCGTGGCGTTGGGTATTCCCAGGAATAGGCTTCAAGCAGCAGCGTTTTCAGCACCGCTTTATACGGTGAGTCGATGCTCTTATAGAGCTGCCAGAGGCTTGCGCCAAAGTACTCTTCGGCGGACAGGGAGCTGAGGCCGCCCAGGTCCAGCCATTCGTTTGGCGTCAGCACGCCCTGAGAATAGAGCGACATGACGTAATCGTCGTAATGCTCTTCTTCATCGCACGGTACCATATTCCACAGAATACGTTTACCGGCCAGGCGCACGGCGCTGCGGTAGAATTCATCAAGCAACAGCATGTGCTGCGTCGAGCCGCAGTCTTCACCACCGAGACTGCCGCTTTCGTTATGTCGGAAACGGTTTTCATCAATCAGGAAGAAGCTGACTTCCACGCCGAGCGAGGCCGCCCAGCTCTCCAGCAGGCTGCATTTACGCTGCAGCAGCTGGCGCTCTTCGTTATCGAGCCAGGACTGATGGCAGACCCAGATGTCCAGGTCAGAGGAACAGCTTTGCCCTACCGATGAGGTACTGCCCATGGAGTAAACGCCGGTGATCGGCAGCTCTCCTTTTGGGGATTCCTGCGGCGGCATGCCGCGGTAAAGTTCCAGCTCGTTCAGATAGTGCTGTTGGGTTTCATCAGGCGTGAAGAGGCAAATGCCCTGGGGAACGTTACCATCGAGGTAACCCGGCATCAGCGGATGGTGATAGTGCAATAATGTCGGCAGTAGACTGTAAACCTGCTGGAAAGCAGGGCCCATAGCAGCAAGCGCGCGATCGACACGCAGTTGATTTATGGCATCCAGCCTCTGTTTCAGAGTCTCAATATAGAGGTACAAGACGTATCGCCTGATGTTTCCGGGCGTAGCATGTTATTCCAGAATCGAATAACAGCGGGCCCGCAATATTTCAAAAAGAGAACCGTTACCTTTATTCGCCCTTCTTTATGGTGGTAGCGACGAAAAAATGGTCTAAAACGTGATCAATTTAACACCTTGCCGATTGACCGTAAAGAAAGATGCGCTACATACAAGTGTAGCACCGTTCTGTACATGTAAATTCCTGAATACGGCTGTGGCTGACGAGTACGCCGCCTTGTCCCTCTCCCGCTTCATTAACCGGAAAACTGCCATCCGAGTGTCAACAATGTTAGGATGGTTAGTGATTGATAATGACGGTAACAAGCATGTTAGACAATGTTTTGAGAATTGCCACACGCCAAAGCCCCCTTGCGCTCTGGCAGGCACATTATGTTAAGCAGCGCCTTGAGGCCTGCCACTCCGGATTGCGTGTCGAACTGGTGCCCATGGTGACGCGTGGCGATGTGATTCTTGATACGCCACTGGCGAAAGTCGGCGGAAAGGGCTTGTTTGTCAAAGAGCTGGAGACGGCGCTACTTGAGAATCGCGCCGATATTGCCGTGCATTCAATGAAGGATGTGCCCGTTGAGTTTCCGGAAGGGCTGGGGCTGGTGACCATCTGCGAGCGCGAAGATCCGCGCGATGCGTTTGTCTCCAACCGCTATGACTCGCTGGATGCGCTGCCGGAAGGCAGCGTGGTTGGCACGTCAAGTTTACGCCGCCAGTGTCAGCTGGCTGAACGCCGCCCGGATCTTGAGATCCGTTCGCTGCGTGGAAACGTGGGCACGCGTCTGAGCAAACTGGATAACGGTGATTACGACGCCATTATCCTTGCCGTTGCAGGCCTGAAACGCCTGGGGCTGGAATCACGCATTCGCGTCGCAATGCCGCCCGAGCTGTCGCTCCCGGCCGTTGGTCAGGGTGCCGTCGGCATTGAGTGTCGTCTGGATGATGAGCGGACCCGCGAGCTGCTTGCGCCGCTCAATCACGACGAGACGTCAATCCGCGTGAAAGCCGAGCGCGCGATGAATACCCGCCTCGAAGGGGGATGTCAGGTGCCGATTGGCAGCTATGCTGAATTAACAGACGGGGAACTGTGGCTGCGCGCGCTGGTTGGCGCACCGGACGGTTCTCAGATGGTACGCGGCGAGCGCCGCGGCCAGCCGCAAGATGCTGAGGCGCTGGGCGTATCGCTGGCGGAAGAGCTGTTGAACAACGGCGCCCGCGAGATTCTGGCTGAGGTCTATAATGGAGAACCCCCTGCATGAGTATTCTTGTCACCCGCCCTTCTCCCGCAGGAGAGCAATTAGTGAGCCGTCTGCGCGCACTGGGGCAGGTGGCCTGGAGTTTTCCGCTGATTGAATTCTCCCCCGGTCGGGAGCTGCCCTTGCTTGCCGACCAAATGAGTACCCTGCAGGAAGGCGATCTGGTCTTTGCCCTGTCGCAGCACGCCGTGGAGTTTGCCCATGCGCAGCTGCAGCAACAGGGGCTACGCTGGCCGACCGCGCCTCACTACTTCGCTATCGGGCGGACTACGGCACTGGCCTTACATACCGTTAGCGGAATTGACGTTCGCTACCCGTTAGATCGGGAAATCAGCGAAGTCTTGCTACAATTACCTGAATTACAAACTATTGCCGGAAAGCGTGCGCTCATTTTACGCGGCAACGGTGGGCGTGAACTGCTGGGGGAAACCCTGCGGGATCGCGGTGCTGACGTCACGTTCTGCGAGTGCTATCAGCGCTGCGCAAAAAATTATGATGGTGCGGAAGAAGCGATGCGCTGGCATATGCGTGGTATCAACACCCTGGTGGTGACCAGCGGTGAGATGCTACAGCAGCTTTGGTCGCTTATTCCGCAATGGTATCGTGAAAACTGGTTACTCCGCTGTCGGCTTCTGGTCGTCAGTGAGCGTCTGGCGAACCACGCCCGGGAACTGGGCTGGCAGGATATTCGGATCGCTGATAACGCCGACAACGATGCGCTGCTGCGCGCATTACAATAACTCTCAAATGGGAAGCCATAATGACGGAACACGAAAAATCCTCCGCCGTGGTTGAAGAGACCAGGGAGACTGTGGATCTCACGCCACAGCCAGAGACGGCTGAAAAGGCCGCGGAGAAGAAAAACGGCAGCAACAAAACCAGCCTTACGCTGAGCGTCATTGCCATCGCGATTGCGCTGGCCGCAGGCGTGAGCCTCTACGGGCTGGTGAAGAAGCAAGGCACCAACCAGACGGTGACCAGCGACGCGCTGGTGAACCAAATTACCGCCCTGCAAAAAGCGCAGGAGACGCAGAAGACCGAGCTGGAAGGCGTGATCAAACAGCAGGCCGATGCGCTTGCTGCCGCCAACAGCAAGCAGGAAGAGCTGACCAAACAGTTGGGCGAAGTGCAGGAAAAAGTGGCCACCATTTCCGGTACCGATGCCAAAACCTGGCTGCTCTCACAGGCCGATTTTCTGGTGAAGCTGGCCGGACGTAAACTGTGGAGCGATCAGGACGTCACCACCGCCGCCGCGCTGCTGAAAAGCGCCGACGCGAGCCTGGCGGACATGAACGACCCAAGCCTGATTACCGCGCGCCGGGCGATTACCGAAGATATCGCCAGCCTGTCTGCCGTATCGCAGGTGGATTACGACGGTATCATCCTCAAGGTGAACCAGCTCTCGAACCAGATTGATAACCTGCAGCTTGCGGATAACAACGACGACGACTCACCGATGGATTCCGACGGCACTGAGCTCTCCAGCTCTCTCAGCGAATGGCGCATTAACCTGCAAAAAAGCTGGCAGAACTTTATGGACAGCTTCATTACGATCCGCCGTCGCGACGAGACCGCTGTCCCGCTGTTAGCGCCGAATCAGGATGTCTACCTGCGCGAAAACATTCGCTCTCGCCTGCTGGTGGCGGCGCAGGCCGTACCGCGTCATCAGGAAGAGACCTACAAACAGGCGCTGGATAACGTCTCCACGTGGGTACGTGCTTACTACAATACCGATGATGCGACGACCACCGCGTTCCTCGACGATATCGATAAGCTGAGCCAGCAAAATATCACCATGAACGTGCCGGATAAGCTGGAAAGCCAGCCTATTCTGGAGAAGCTGATGCAGACGCGCGTGCGCAACCTGCTGGCACAGCCGGGCGTTGCGGCAGAACCCGCAGCCGAAGCGCCAGCCGCTGCCGCTGAAAGCGCCCCGCAAGGAGAGTAACGATGCTTAAAGTTCTCTTCCTCTTCTTATTGTTGATCGCCGGGATCGTGCTGGGGCCAATGCTTGCGGGCCATCAGGGCTATGTGCTGATCCAGACCGATAACTACAACATTGAAACCAGCGTGACGGGGCTCGCGATCGTCCTGATCCTTGGCGTGGTAGTGTTGCTCGCCGTGGAATGGATCCTGCGCCGCATCTTCCGCACCGGAGCGCATACGCGCGGCTGGTTCGTTGGCCGTAAACGCCGTCGCGCCCGTAAACAAACGGAGCAGGCGCTGCTGAAGCTGGCCGAAGGCGATTATCAGCAGGTTGAAAAGCTGATGTCGAAAAATGCCGATCACGCTGAACAGCCGGTGGTGAATTACCTGCTGGCCGCTGAGGCTGCACAGCAGCGTGGCGATGAAGCGCGCGCTAATCAGCACCTGGAGCGCGCGTCTGAACTCTCAACCAAAGATCCGATTCCGGTTGAGATCACCCGCGTTCGCCTGCAGCTGGCACGTAACGAAAATCACGCGGCGCGCCACGGCGTTGACCGCCTGCTGGAAATCACCCCGCGTCATCCGGAAGTGCTGCGTCTTGCCGAGCAGGCCTACATCCGTACCGGCGCCTGGGGTTCGCTGCTTGACATCATTCCTTCTATGGCAAAAGCGGACGTTGGAGATGATGAACATCGTGACGAACTGCAGCGCATGGCGTGGATTGGGCTGATGGATCAGGCGCGTGCCGACCTGGGCAGCGACGGCCTGAAAACCTGGTGGAAAAACCAGAGCCGTAAAACGCGTCAGCAGGTTCCTCTGCAGGTAGCCATGGCGGAACATTTGATTGAATGTGACGATCACGACACCGCTCAGGAGATCCTCCTCGACGGCCTGAAGCGTCAGTACGACGATCGCCTGGTCATGGTGATCCCACGCCTGAAAACCAACAATCCTGAGCAGCTGGAAAAAGTGCTGCGCCAGCAGATCAAAGCCGTGGGCGACCGCCCGCTTCTGTGGAGCACGCTGGGTCAGTCGCTGATGAAGCACGGCGAGTGGCAGGAGGCGAGCCTTGCCTTCCGCGCGGCGCTAAAACAGCGCCCGGACGCGTTTGACTACGCGTGGCTTGCTGATTCACTGGATAAACAGCATAAGCCGGAAGAGGCCGCTGCCATGCGGCGTGACGGGCTGCTGCTGACGCTACAGAATAACGGCAATCAGCCGTAAAGACGAAGGAGGCCAGGCGGCCTCCTTTTTTATGGGCAAAAAAAAACGCCTGCTATAAAAGCAGGCGTTGAAACAGGTCTGTAAGACAACATATTTGGTGCTTCACTCAACGTTGTGTCCATGGTGTTTGATGAGGCCGAAGCGACATCTGTCAGTGGACGATAAGCACCGTAAACGGCTCTGCGTCATTCCTGAGTTTATGAGGCACTAAGGCGAACATAAGAGGTGGAATGAGCATCTACACGTATATTATTGCACGTAACGTGCCAGGTTTACACTTAGAACTTTTACATCGCGCAACATTTTAAGATAAAAGGAAATTTTATCTTTGAGGCGCGTCTTATCCCCTGAAACATCGCGGTCGCAGCGCTTATGTGTCTCCAGCAAGAGACAGAAATCTTTCGCTATTAATAATCTGTTATTTTTCAAGGGATTACATGTCGCTAAAATGCGACAACGGGAAGAAGGAATGTCGGGGAATGGCAACAGCGTGGAAAACGGTAGAGAACCGCAGAAAACAAAAAACCCCGCCGAAGCGGGGTTCAAAATTGGTCGGCGAGAGAGGATTCGAACCTCCGACCCACTGGTCCCAAACCAGTTGCGCTACCAAGCTGCGCTACTCGCCGATGTACTGCTTTTTTGAATTTTTAGTTCAATTCATTTAAAAAGTCGTGGTGCGAGGGGGGGGACTCGAACCCCCACATCCAAAGGACACTAACACCTGAAGCTAGCGCGTCTACCAATTCCGCCACCTTCGCAATTCACAACTCTTTCAAATAATGGGGTGGCTAATGGGATTCGAACCCACGACAACTGGAATCACAATCCAGGGCTCTACCAACTGAGCTATAGCCACCACTGTATTCTTTCACGCGGTACTGACTACTTCTCAGACCACCGCAGCTCTAGCGCCGGGACTAAAATGGCGCGCCCGACAGGATTCGAACCTGAGACCTCTGCCTCCGGAGGGCAGCGCTCTATCCAGCTGAGCTACGGGCGCTTAGCGCCGTTGCGGGGCTGGATATTACGTACCTCCGACCCCGCTGTCTAGTGCTTTTTTGAAAAAAATGCGCGTTTGGTTATGGTTTGCACATTTTGCCGCTTATTCCTCCACTTAATGCGTGGTGGCGCGGCGACCCAGGCCAAATATCTTGTATGCAGCCGTCACGGCGGCCAGGAAGATCATCCCGACAAACAGCGACATGCGGGTATCTTCATTAAAGTACATTCCGATTAATACGCAAATCAGGAACGCCATCGTTAAATAGTTCGCGTACGGGAACAGAATCGAACGGAACGGATGGCTGGCAATCGCCTGCTTGTGCGCCTGGCGGAAACGCAGCTGGCTAATCAGGATCACAAACCACGGGATCATGCCCGGCAGTACGCTGGCGCTATAGACGTAAACGAACACGCGCTGCGGATTGGGGATGATGTAGTTCAGACACGAGCCGATCAGCAGAATTGCAATGGACACCGCGACGCCGGCAACCGGCACGCCCGCGCGAGACACTTTACCCATCGCGGCCGGCAGCTGGTTGTTTTTAGCCAGCGCGTAAAGCATGCGGCCACAGCTGTACATGCCGCTGTTACAGCCGGAGAGCGCGGCCGTGAGCACCACGAAGTTAATGATGCCTGCCGCTGCCGTAATGCCAATCTTAGCGAAGGTTAAGACAAACGGGCTGCCGGTGGTGCCGATTTCATTCCAGGGGAAGATGGTCACGATAACGAAAATCGCACCCACGTAGAAAATCAGGATACGCCACAGCACTTTGCCTACTGCGCTACGCAGCGTGACCTGCGGGTTTTTCGCTTCACCAGCAGTAATGCCGATCAGCTCAACGCCCTGATAAGAAGCCACGACGATACAGAGCGCCGTCAGGAACCCTTTCCAGCCGCCTGCAAAGAAGCCGCCGTGCTCGGTCAGGTTGCCGAAGCCGATAGAATGACCGCCGTTGCCAAAGCCGAAGAAGATGACCCCCAGGCCGACCACAATCATCACAATGATGGTGGTGACTTTGATCATCGCAAACCAGAACTCGATTTCACCGTAGAGGCGTACCGCTGCGAGGTTCGCCAGCGCGACCAGCCCCACGGCGATAAGCGCGGGTATCCACTGGACCATATCCGGGAACCAGAACTGCACGTAGACGCCTATCGCGGTGATTTCCGAGATGCCCACCGCCATCCACATAAACCAGTACGACCAGGCCGTGAGATAGCCAAAGAACGGGCTCATATACCGGTGCGCATAGACGGCGAAGGAGCCGGCCACCGGCTCCAGGAACAGCATTTCACCCATTGAACGCATGATGAAGAAGACGAACAGCCCGGCGATGATGTACGCCAGCAGTACGGAAGGACCCGCCCATTTGAGCGTGCTTGCAGAGCCCATAAACAGGCCCACGCCGATAGTGCCGCCCAGCGCTATCAATTCAATATGTCGAGCCTCCAGCCCACGCTGTAGCTCCGGTTTTTTCTCTGCCATAAATCCTCGGTTGTGTTTGCTGTATACCGGCTTTGTGCCGGTTATTGTTTTAGGGGGGTACTGAAATACGGTGCGAATGGTTTCTTAAATTCTGCCAAATGGCAAACGATGCATTAAAAAAATGAATGCATTGCACATTTACGCAGCAGTTTTGCAGGGGAGTTGCAGCGCGAATAGCATATCGCGCTACATTTTGATTACATCTTGCCGGTGTAGTGCCAGGCGAGGTAGCGCAGCAGACGGATCTGCCGTTTGATGCGCGTCGGCTGCGACAGCAGTCGATAGAGCCACTCCAGCCCCAGGTTTTGCCAGACTTTTGGCGCGCGCTTAACGTGGCCGGTGAACACGTCATACGTGCCGCCAACGCCCATGTAAAGGGCATCCGGGCAGACCAGACGGCAATCCCGCATCAGGATCTCCTGGCGCGGGGAGCCCATCGCCACGGTGACGATTTTCGCCCCGCTGTCACGCACGCGCTCAAACAGCGCCTGCCGGCCCTCAGGTTTGAAGTAGCCGTCCTGACTGCCCACAATGTTAACATTCCACTGGCTACGCAGCTTTTGTTCCGTCTGCGCCAGCACGTCCGGCTTACCGCCGATCAGGAATACCGGCGTCCCTTCTGCACCCGCGCGTGCCATGAGCTGTTCCCAGAGGTCAGCTCCGGCGACGCGTGAAACATTAGCATCAGGATACTTTTTGCGAATAGAGCGCACCACGCTGATGCCGTCGGCGTATTTAAACTCCGCGGCCTCAATCAGGCTTCTCACTTCCGCGTTATCTTCAACCGCCAGCATCTTTTCCGCATTTATAGCCACCAGCGTGCCGGATTTCATCTGCCCGTCCGAGAACAGAAAATCCAGCGCGTGCTGCATATCTCGCCAGCCAATAAGCTGGAGGCCGCGCAGCGCATAGCGCGGCGCAGAAGTTGTGTCAGTCATTACCATCCCTACTCAGACTTGCGACAGCGTTGTGCTGCCTTGAGGCTCACGTCGGTGCACCAGCCCTGCGCTGTCAAACAACCAGTACAACAGTTTTGCCAGCAGCAGGCAGATGCCGAAAACGACCATGAAGAACACCACGCGCGAGACGAACGAATCCAGCCCCTCGCGCGCCAGAACGATCATATTGAAAATGGCACCAAAACAGAAACTGTGCAAAATCGCGGCTTTATAGCGGTTCGTCTCCTCGTTACCGAGGGTGTAGAGCCAGTCGAACCATTTAATAATCAGCCCCACGGCAACCGCGCCGGGCAATATAAACCAGCTGCCGCCCATCACCACCAGCGAGCCAATCAGCGTCGGCGAGATCGCCAGGCCCGAATGGTTGTTCAGCACTTCCCAGGTAAAGTAGTTTGCCGTATTCAGCACAACCCCCGGGCGGTCCGGCCACAGCCAGGTCGGGATAAAGACGTAGAAGTCTCGCACTATCGGCGCTAAGCCCTGGAAGTCGATCTTGTCGTAGTTTTGCAGCAGCAGGGCCAGGTTTTCCCACGGCGAGAAGGTGTCGCGCGTCAGGTACAGGAAAGTATAAAACGCTTCATCACCGGCCACGTTTAGCCCGTAGCGCTTCAGCGCCAGCCAGAACATCCCCACAATGCCAAACACACCCGCGGCGGCCAGCATCCACAGGGAGATCCACCCGCGAATAATGCCGATAAACAGGAAGATGGCGAAGGCGATGATGATGTTCGCGCGCGTGCCGCCCACGATCATGTAGGTGAGAACGCCAAACGCGACGGTGCTGACCAGGAAAAACAGCCAGGCTTTGCTGTCCTGGCGCAGGAAAAAGACCACCAGCATGGCCGGAATGAAGAAGTAGAAGAAACGTTTTAGCGCCACGCCCGACACTTCGGCAGAGAAAATCTGGCTGTAGGACTGCAGCTTAAACAGCAGGAAGCCGTTGTGCATGAAGAAGATGCCGACGCTGACCAGCGCGATGGTCATCAGCATCACCCACGTCAGATGCGTTTCCACCCGGTTCATGGTGAAAAGCGGTCGCCGTGGTGCGGACGCTGTTGATGAGCGCAGGCGCGTTTTATAGGTGACGTAGTAGACGGCGTAGAAGCAGGTTGCGGAGAGCAGCGCCTGCAGCAAAATTTCCGGCGGGGCAACGGCAACGTCAAAACGGAAAACCAGAATGCTGGTCAGCGGAAAGCCGAAGTAAAAGGTCAGCAAAAACAGCAGCGAGAAGAAGACGTTGAAGTTAAAGCGAACGCGGCGAAACTCAAACCAGGTGAGCGTGGCGATGAACAGCGCGCTCAGTAGCCAAACCACCAACAAGCCGCTAAATTGCAACTGGCTCATGCGTTGTCTCCTGCAGCGATACGCAGCGCGCGGTGCCACGGCGTGAGGAAGTTCGGGCTGAAGAAGTCGATGGCGTTTTTGTCCACCAGCGCCAGCTGACGCTGCGCCTCACGGACCACGTCCTCGTTGAGCTCATCCCCGGTAAACAGTACCGGAATATGCTGCTCCGCCATATCCTGCCAGAACGGATTTTCGCGATTGAGCACGCACGGAACGCCTGCCTGGATAAGGAGACATAACGTACCAATCCCCTGCTGGCGGGCAAAGATAAAATAGCCCAAATCGCACTTTCTCAACAGCGCCAGATAGTCGTCAAATTCCAGCCTATCCTGCAGAATCTGCACGTTATCAGGGCTGAACAATGCCAGCGCCTGCTGGCGGACGTCATCAATGTAAGCGTTGTTGTTCGCCGGATAGCCCATTGGCACAACCACATTCACCGTATCGCCAAACTGCTGATGCACTGCGCGGAGTGCGGCAACATGTTCGTTACTGCGATCCCCGGAGTTACCCACCAGAATCGTCAGTTTGCCCTCGCGCAGCGTGTCGTTCGCCATATTGTTCAGCGCCGGGTTCATGCGCGTCGGGAAATAGAGCAGCTCACCGCGTACGTTGGGGTGCTGCTTCGCAAAATAATTAAGATCGCCACGGGTGGCGAACACGCAGCCCACGCGGCCCTGCGCCATGCGGCGCAGCGGGTAGAAGAGACGGAATTTCCAGCCTCGCGAGACTTCGTAGAGATCGGCACCCCAGATATGCCAGCTGCACTGCGAGGGCTTGATGCCGCCGCTCAGCAACGCCAGCCACAGGCCGGTATTAAACTGCCCGTGGAAAAAGAAGCGCTGCTCACGATCGGCTTTGGCCTTCGCAACAACCGCCTTTGCCAGCGCCGCTTTGTCCGGCCAGAACGTAATATTGAGCGCCGGACACGCCGCGCTCAGGCCATTATCGTGACCCGCAACCATAAACTCGCGCGCATCAGGGTTGCCCGACGCCAGCTCATCGTTGAAGAACCGCAGCACGGTCTGGTTATGGTGTGGGATGTCCGATCCCAGGATGTGAATCAGTGCAGTCATGCGCGTTTACGCCAAAGTAAAAATACGCCGCAGCAGGCAGCGAAATAAACGATATAGGTTGCCATATAGGCCTGAGCGGCACCCAGCGCGCCGTGACCCGGGATCAGCCAGTGTGAAAACGCCGTCAGCAGCGCAAACTGGCTTATCTCCGCCAGGATATACAGCCGCAGCGAGGCTTTCGCAATCACCAGATAACCGAAAACGTACGCGCCAACTTTCAGCACATCGCCAACCAGCTGCCAGGCGAACAGATCGCGCATGGCGGTAAACTTCGCCGAGAAGAGCAGCCAGATGGCGACGTCGCGCAATAACCAGACGGTAAAGCTGGCGACCGCCACGGCAGGGAGCACAAAACGCAATGAGCGGACTACCTCGCGGGTAATATCCTTTTTTACGGTCAGCCGCGATAAGGTTGGCAGCAAATAGACGCTAAAGGAAGCCGTTATAAATTGGAGGTAGGCATCTGAAATGCTGCTCACACCTTGCCAAATCCCCACCTCATCCCAGCTGTAATGCGCAGCGAGGAGGTTTCGCATCATCACGTAGGCAACCGGGATCGTCACGGAGGTGATGAGCGCCATCAGCGTAAATTTCGCGAGCTTGCCCGCCAGCGCCTTGTCCCACTGCGGTTTCAGGTAGCGTAATGGGATAACGCCATGGCGCATCAGCATAAACGCCGCGGGAACGACGACTAACGCAGGCACCAGCGCAAGCCCCAGCAGCGCCCCTTCATAGCCTCCCAGGCGATAGCAGAAGTAGTATGCAATGACGCCAATGACGCTACCCAGGATCAGCGCCAGCGCGTTCCCTGCGGCGTCACGGAAGCCTTTCATCAGCGCCAGCAGCAGGTTTGCCCAGGCAATGCCCATCTGCACCAGCGCGACCAGACGCACCAGCCCCTGATACTGCGTGTGACCAAACAGGCCCTGGCTAATCGGTGCCGCCGCCGCTAAAAACACCACGGCTAACAGCGTTGAAAACCCCAGCACCATGGCTGAAGACGTTCCTACAACCGAACGCAGCTTTTCGGCATCATCCTGATGCTGGGCAACGTACTTGGTTACGCCGTTGAATATTCCGGCCCCCGCCAGTACGCCAAGCACGGTAACCAGCTGGCGAAAATTTCCCGCCAGCCCGACGCCAGACGGACCAAATGAGACGGCCAACAGCTTAACGACCAGCAGCCCGGCGCCAATTTTGACGAGTGTGGACGCGGCGGTCCACACCGATGCTTTTGCCAGAGACATATCAGCCGAAATAACTCAGCAGGGTATTAATCACCGTGCGCTGATTTACGGGCGCGAGGTTATAGAACAGAGGCAGACGGAGCAGGCGCTCACTCTCTTTGGTAGTGTAGCGGTCTTCACCGGCGAACATACCGAATGCTTCGCCAGCCGGGCTGGAGTGCAGCGGGATGTAGTGGAATACGGCCAGAATCTCGGCCTCTTTCAGCCAGGCGATCAGGCTGCTGCGATCGTCGTTGTCGCGCAGCTTGATATAGAACATATGCGCGTTGTGGACACAGTCTGCCGGAATGGTCGGCAGCTCAATGCGCCCTGCTTTCGCCAGCGGCTCCAGCGCGTCGTAATAGGTCTGCCACAGGGACAGGCGCTGCAAATTGATTCTCTCTGCCGCTTCCAGCTGTGCCCACAGGTAGGCGGCCTGCAAATCCGCCATCAGGTAGCTGGATCCAATATCGCGCCAGGTGTACTTATCGACCTGACCGCGGAAGAACTGGCTGCGGTTGGTGCCTTTTTCACGGATCACCTCGGCGCGTTCAACCAGCGCACGGTCGTTAATCAGCGTCGCGCCGCCCTCGCCGCCTGCGGTGTAGTTTTTGGTTTCGTGGAAGCTAAAGCAGCCGATATGGCCGATGGTACCGAGCGCGCGCCCTTTGTAGGTGGACATTACGCCCTGCGCGGCATCTTCTACCACAAACAGGTCATGCTTCTTAGCGATCGCCATGATGGTGTCCATCTCGCAGGCCACGCCCGCGTAGTGCACCGGAACAATCGCGCGCGTTTTCTCGGTGATCGCCGCTTCAATCAGCGTTTCATCGATGTTCATCGTATCCGGGCGGATATCCACAAAGACGATTTTCGCTCCGCGCAGCACAAATGCGTTCGCCGTGGAGACGAAGGTATAGCTTGGCATGATCACTTCATCGCCGGGCTGGATGTCCAGCAGCAGCGCCGCCATCTCCAGGGAGGCCGTACACGACGGCGTCAGCAGTACTTTAGCGCTGTGGAAACGTTGCTCCATCCACTGCTGGCAGCGGCGGGTAAAACCGCCGTCGCCACAGAGCTTGCCGCTGCCCATGGCAGATTGCATATAGTCGAGTTCAGTTCCGACAACGGGTGGGGCGTTAAATGGAATCATCATGTCACCTGTATAACCAGTAAGCGGTGGCGTCGACGTTGGCCCCACTCGCAATATAACGTTTAAGCGCGGCGGTGTTGCCCATCTGGGTCGCCACCCGCAGCGTCGATAGCTGTTGTTGCTCTGCCCAGCCCAGCGCGGCCTGCATGAGTTTCTCGCCCATGCCGCGGCCTGCGAGTAAGCCGATACGCGCGTCCTGTTCATTCATCTTTCGCAGGGAAACGAACCCCTGAATTTGGCCATCCACCGCGCGGAAAACCAGACACGCGTGGTCGAACGTGCCTTTTACCGCATTCTCAACCCACTGGGCATAAAAACGGCCGCTGTCTTCAGGCTTATACCAGGGAGCACGAAAGCGGCTTTGGGCAAACGCCTGCGCCGCCATCTGGCGCAGCGCCGGAATGTCCTGCTCTGATGCAATTTCTGCGCCTGGCGACCCGTGGCGGGAAACCGTTATGGAAAGGTCAACTTCGCCTTCAACCAGCCGGAAGCCCTGCTGCTGGAGCGCATCCAGCAGATCGGCGCGGCCCGCCGGGATCTTCGCCTGCACGCGTTGCCACGCGGCGAAGTCCGCTGCCTGCAAAACAGGCGCGTCATCGCGCAGACGAACAATTGCCGAAGGTCGTGCAAAAAAGGTGCTTTCCCACTCAAGGGACTCCAGCACGCCGCTGAGTTGACTCAACGCCACACGCCTTTGGTATCAACCACATACTGCTGATGAACGGCTTCAGCAGGGGTCGCTTTGAACTGTTTGTGATCCACCAGCAGCACCAGTACGTCAGCCGCCGCCAGCGCCTCGTCCAGTGCGGTCAAGATGCAGTGACCCGCCAGCTTCGCAGGCAGCTCGTGGATGTTCGGCTCAACCACCAGCGTTTCACCGCTGTGCCAGTCGGCGATCATCTGGGCGATTCCCATCGCCGGGCTTTCGCGCAGATCGTCAATGTTTGGCTTAAAGGCCAGGCCAAAGCAGGCAATCTTCAGCTCGCTGGCGCGCTTACCGCTTGCTGCCAGGCAGTCAGCGACCGTCGCTTTTACCTGATTGAGCACCCAGTGCGGTTTGCTGTCATTCACTTCGCGCGCGGTGCGGATCAGGCGCGCCTGATCCGGGTTTTGCGCCACGATAAACCACGGGTCAACCGCGATACAGTGGCCGCCCACGCCCGGGCCTGGCTGGAGGATATTCACGCGGGGATGACGGTTGGCGAGGGCAATCAGCTCCCAGACGTTGATCCCCTGATCGGCACAAATCAGCGACAGTTCATTCGCGAAGGCGATGTTAACGTCGCGGAAGCTGTTTTCCGTCAGTTTGCACATCTCGGCGGTGCGGGAGTTAGTCACCACGCATTCACCTTCAAGGAAAATCTTATACAGCTCGCTGGCGCGCGCGGAGCAGACAGGCGTCATGCCGCCGATCACGCGGTCGTTTTTAATCAGTTCGACCATCACCTGGCCCGGCAGCACGCGCTCAGGACAGTAGGCAATATTGATATCGGCCTGGTCCCCTGCCTGCTGTGGGAAGCTTAAATCAGGGCGGGCCTCGGCCAGCCACTGCGCCATCTGTTCGGTTGCGCCTACCGGAGAAGTGGACTCGAGGATCACCAGCGCCCCTTTCTTCAGCACGGGCGCGATGGATTTTGCCGCCGCCTCGACGTAGACCATATCAGGCTCATGATCGCCCTTAAAAGGCGTTGGAACCGCGATCAAATACGCGTCGGCTTCGACGGGCGTCGTGCTGGCGCGCAGGAAACCACCCTCAACCGCCTTTTTCACCACGAGATCAAGGTCAGGCTCTACGATATGAATTTCGCCACGGTTGATGGTTTCCACCGCGCGCGCGTTGATATCAACGCCAACAACCTGCTTTTGACGAGAGGCAAAGGCCGCCGCAGTAGGCAGCCCAATGTAGCCAAGACCGACCACAGAGATGGTAGTAAAACTCATAGCGTTACCCGATTGTGTTTAAGTGCGTACAAAATTCGTCCACAAGCCTGCCCATCGCCATACGGGTTATGGGCGCGGCTCATTGCCTGATACTCTTCTTCATCGTGCAGCAGACGCGTCACTTCATCGACGATACGCTGCTTATCCGTGCCCACCAGACGTACCGTACCGGCTTTAACCGCTTCCGGACGTTCGGTGGTTTCACGCATCACCAGCACCGGTTTGCCGAGAGAAGGAGCCTCCTCCTGAATGCCGCCGGAGTCCGTCAGGATCAGCCAGGCGTGGTTCATCAGCCAGACAAAGGGCATATAGTCCTGCGGTTCGATCAGGAGGACGTTGTCGACATGACCCAGGATACGGTTGACGGGTTCGCTAACGTTCGGGTTGAGATGGACCGGATAGACGATCTGCACATCTTCGTTCTGCGCGGCGATTTCAGCCAGCGCGTGGCAAATCTGTTCAAAACCACGGCCAAAGCTTTCGCGTCGGTGGCCCGTCACCAGAATCGTCTTCTTGCCGTTGTTCAGGAAGGGATAGCGCGCAGCGAGTTCGCTCTGGAGTGCTTCATTTGACAGCACGCGGTCACGAACCCAGATCAGGGCATCAATCACCGTATTTCCGGTGACAAAAATCTTGTTGTCGGCGATGTTTTCTCGCAGCAGGTTCTGGCGCGAATTCTCCGTCGGCGCGAAGTGGAACATCGCCAGATGTCCGGTCAGCGTGCGGTTGGCCTCTTCCGGCCAGGGTGAGTAAAGATTACCGGTACGCAGACCCGCTTCAACATGGCCAACCGGAATGCGCTGATAAAACGCAGCAAGACTGGTTGCAACCGTGGTCGTGGTATCGCCGTGCACCAGTACGACATCTGGCTTAAACGACTCCAGAATAGGCTTTAATTCCTGCAAAATACGACAGGTGATCTCCGTCAACCCCTGGCCCGGTTTCATAATATTGAGATCGTAGTCCGGGACGATAGAAAAGAGGGTTAAGACCTGATCAAGCATCTCACGATGCTGGGCAGTCACGCATACTTTCGCTTCAATATCAGGATCTCTGGACAGCGCATGGACCAGAGGCGCCATCTTGATGGCCTCCGGCCTGGTGCCAAATACGGTAAGTACTTTCACATCGATTCTCTTCGATTAGGCGATGAAGGCCGTAGCCTTCATCGTAGACGGCGTTCTTAATTTGTGCGACGACGCGTTAACGCTACGCCAGCGCCAGCCAGTGCGCCCACAATCCCCCACATGATCATCAGGAATGCGCGTCGCGGACTATCGCGTTTTACAGGTTCTTCAGGCGTTCTCAAATAACGATAGGTCTGAAAACGCGGGTCCATCGTTGGGCCGACGTTCAGCGTGTTAAGCATGGCGCGGTTTTGGTCGTAGTCGAGGTCAAAATCAGGGCCAACGGCCTGGAGGTTTTCCAGACGAGCCTGAAGCATTGGACGACCCAGGAGGAACATTTCGGAATCAGGGAGTTCATCAGCCGGGACGTCTGTTTCACTGCGGGAGATGTTGTGCTGCTCCGCAATTTTCAGCGCCTGCTCAATGTTGTGTACACGACGGGCAAAAATGGCTTTTGCCACCTCTTCCTGGCGCTTAACCTGCGCCTTCATCTGGATGGTACGCGCAGCCCAGGCGCCTTTCAGCTCATCATTGAGATGGCTTGCCGCACGCTGGCTGGCAAACGCGACGTACTGGCGCAGCAGGTTGTTGGCGTCCGGCGCCGTTTCAGCAATCAGCTTTACGTTGTCGTTAACGTTACGGAGCACATCGCCCGGCATAAACTGGATGTTGTTGATCAGGTCATCCAGCAGCGCGGCATCGGCTTTAGTGTTATCAACCCGACGCTGCTTGTAATAATCCGTCTGGGACCAGAAATCGCGACGCGTATCCCAGGAGGCGAGCTGCATCACAAACTCTTTGTAGGCCTCATCCATCACGGAAGCCTGATCCGGCGTGGCAAGGTTCGCCTTAATATCCAGGTTACGCAGGAACTGCTGCTGGGAATAGAACCCCCCGAGCATGTTAACCGTTGGTCGGTCAGTGATCGCCGTGGCGCTCCACTCTTGCTTTGCAAAAAACGTGTAGGCAAGCGCTGACAGAGCGAACCCCAGCGCGATCCCCGCTATCCAAAATTTGCCTCGCCATAACACACGAAACAAACCACGAATATCCAGCTCATTCTCAGTTGCCACTGATCTCGCTCCCGCCAACGGTTGAGTCATCATAGTCCCGGTTTTACTTAGTTAATGTTGTGTTTTTGCCACTGTTCCGACGCATCCTGCGTTTTATACGTTTGATGAATCGCGCCACTTTCCATGCGCGCTTGATGCAGTAACCGTACATGAAGAATGCTAGCAAGAATAATACCAACATTACCCATTCAGGGATGAAATGTGCATATTCTGCGGCAACCCCAATACCGGCCAGGAGAGCGGCTGCGAGGGTGATCAGGACAAAAGCCTGACGGGACGTAAAACCCGCGCGCATGATCAGATGATGAATATGCTGGCGGTCCGGGGAGAAAGGACTCATGCCCTTACGCAGACGACGATACATAATCGCCACCATGTCCATCAGCGGAATGGCGATAATCCACAGCGCCGTCACCGGGCTAATCGGATGCGTTTTACCCTGGGTGGTTTCCAGGAGGATCCAGATAACGGTAAAACCAATTAAGGTACTGCCCGCATCGCCCATAAAGACTTTATAGCGACGGCCCAGCACGCCGAGGTTAAGGCAGATGTAAGGCAGGATGGCGGCAATCATGGCGAAGCACCACATTGACAGGCTGTACTGGCCATCAAACCACAAAATGATACCGATAGCGGCAAACGAGACCGAAGACAGCCCACCGAGCAGGCCGTCAATGCCGTCAACCATATTGAAAGCGTTGATGGCAGCCCAGACGGCAAACAGCGTCAGGAAGAAACCAAACGGTCCAAGCACCAGTTCCCATGGGCCAAATACGTATCCCAGGCTTCTCAGGTACAGGCCACCGACCACCATCATGATGACGCCAATGGCTGCCTGCACGGTTGCGCGGAACTTAACGCTGATATCAAACCGGTCATCAAGCGCCCCGACTAACACGAGGACACCTGCACATGCCAGGTAGAGTGCGGCATGCGGAATATAGTAATCCGCTATCCCAAACGTGAAACAGATACCTGCATAGACCGAGATCCCCCCCACCAACGGGATAAGCCCCTGGTGACGTTTACGGAAATTCGGCTTGTCCACTAACCCGATTCTTTTTGCTACCTTGCGCGCAATGAACAAAAAACAGGTTGTGAATAAAAAAATACTGATCAGCTCAGTTACTGCAGTGAGTAGATTCACAATGGATTGCTCTCAACAAATGTTAGTCCCGGAAGTATAACCATGAAGCCTCAGCCTCAGAAGGATTAAAAGGCGGCTTCTCACAACTCCCTTTGTATGTTTTTCAATCAATTATTTCTTTGACTGTGCAAACCTTCTTATTGTCGCACCGACAGGTCAAAATTGGGAGTCTGTGGTAATAGCGTATAGTCCATAAATGAAAAACGCCACGTAAAAACGTGGCGTTTGCTGGGATTATTTGCTTTACGAGCGTTTCATCATGTCGAAGAAATCGTCGTTAGTTTTGGTCATCGCCAGTTTATTGATGAGGAATTCCATTGCATCGATTTCACCCATTGGATGGATGATTTTGCGCAGGATCCACATTTTCTGCAGCTCTTCCTGCGTGGTGAGCAGCTCTTCCTTACGGGTACCGGAACGGTTGTAGTCGATAGCCGGGAAGACGCGTTTTTCTGCGATCTTACGAGAAAGGTGCAGTTCCATGTTGCCTGTACCTTTAAACTCTTCGTAGATAACTTCGTCCATTTTGGAACCGGTATCGATCAGCGCCGTCGCGATGATGGTCAGGCTGCCGCCCTCTTCCACGTTACGTGCCGCACCGAAGAAGCGCTTTGGACGGTGCAGGGCGTTAGCATCCACACCACCGGTCAGTACTTTACCGGACGCAGGAACAACGGTGTTGTACGCACGCGCCAGACGGGTGATGGAGTCGAGCAGGATGATCACGTCTTTCTTGTGCTCAACCAGGCGTTTTGCCTTCTCGATAACCATTTCCGCGACCTGAACGTGACGGGATGCCGGTTCGTCAAAGGTAGAAGCAACCACTTCACCTTTCACCAGACGCTGCATCTCGGTCACTTCTTCCGGACGTTCGTCAATCAGCAGTACCATCAGCACACAGTCTGGGTGGTTGTAGGCGATGCTCTGCGCGATGTTCTGCAGCAGCATGGTTTTACCCGCTTTTGGCGGCGCCACAATCAGACCACGTTGACCACGACCAATTGGGGAAGCCAGATCCAGAACACGTGCAGTTAAGTCTTCGGTAGAACCGTTACCACGCTCCATGCGCAGGCGAGAGTTCGCGTGCAGCGGCGTTAAGTTCTCGAACAGGATCTTATTGCGCGAGTTCTCCGGCTTGTCGTAGTTAACTTCGTTAACTTTCAACAGCGCAAAGTAGCGTTCACCCTCTTTAGGAGGACGAATCTTACCTGAAATGGTGTCACCAGTGCGGAGGTTGAAACGGCGGATTTGGCTAGGGGATACGTAGATGTCGTCAGGGCCGGCGAGGTAGGAGCTGTCTGCAGAGCGGAGGAAACCAAATCCGTCTTGCAATATCTCCAGCACACCGTCGCCAAAGATATCTTCGCCACTCTTAGCGTGCTGCTTCAGGATGGCGAAAATGATGTCCTGCTTGCGCATACGAGCCTGGTTTTCCAGCCCCATATTTTCGCCGAGAGTGATCAGCTCAGAAACCGGCGTATTCTTTAATTCGGTAAGATTCATAATGGTGTGGGTTCTTAAACTCGGGGTGATACTCGAACTTAATGTTGTGAATGGTATGGCAGGGTCATCCATGCCTGTTTAGCGGCCATCAACTCATGTCTGTTCGCTGTCTGGTCACAGGGAAAGAACGCAGAACTGAAACGACAAGACGGATTGAGTGACAAGCCCGGAATCTAGCAACTTCACGCACTGTGTATGTCAACAACGGGAAGTATCGGGTAAAACAAGATTCAAACAACAAGATATGTTTAAAACGAAGTCATAGCTAACTTAGCACGACTAAAGCCGGGCGTCCAGAGGCCACCAAAATTTAGGCGATCTGGACGCGCAGCCGAGAAACCTTACGCCAGGTTAGCGTCCAGGAACTCTTTCAGTTGACCTTTGGACAGTGCGCCCACTTTGGTCGCCGCCACTTCGCCGTTTTTGAACAGCAGCAGGGTCGGGATGCCACGGATACCGTATTTTGGCGCGGTGCCCGGGTTCTGGTCGATGTTCAGCTTGGCAACGGTCAGTTTGCCCTGATATTCGTCAGCGATCTCATCCAGAATCGGGGCGATCATTTTGCAAGGACCACACCATTCAGCCCAGAAATCGACGAGGATCAGCCCGTCAGCTTTAAGTACGTCCGTGTCAAAACTGTCGTCAGTCAGGTGAATAATTTTATCGCTCATATATAACTCCACAGGAATAAGCCTGGTACGTTGGTTTTGTCTCCACCAACGACGTGTTGATGTCGCATTAACCAACTAAAGGTTGACTTTATTTCACCGGATACGCTTTCGTAAAGCAATAGTAAGCTGATATTCTACCACACTATGAGCAAAACACATTTAACAGAACAGAAGTTTTCCGACTTCGCCCTGCACCCAAAAGTCATCGAAGCCCTTGAAACTAAAGGCTTTCATAACTGCACGCCCATTCAGGCCCTCGCGCTGCCGCTGACGCTGGCCGGACGCGATGTTGCAGGGCAGGCGCAAACCGGTACTGGCAAAACGATGGCGTTTTTAACGTCAACGTTTCATTATTTACTCTCTCACCCAGCGATTGCAGACCGCAAAGTTAACCAGCCGCGCGCGCTAATTATGGCCCCGACGCGAGAACTGGCGGTACAGATCCACGCAGACGCTGAACCCCTGGCGCAGGCTACCGGCCTGAAGCTCGGCCTGGCCTATGGCGGCGACGGTTACGATAAACAGCTAAAAGTGCTGGAAAGCGGTGTGGATATCCTGATCGGTACCACCGGCCGTCTTATCGACTACGCTAAACAGAACCACATTAACCTCGGCGCCATCCAGGTGGTGGTGCTTGATGAAGCAGACCGCATGTACGATCTGGGCTTCATCAAAGACATCCGCTGGCTGTTCCGCCGCATGCCTGTGGCAAACCAGCGCCTGAACATGCTGTTCTCAGCAACCCTTTCTTATCGCGTACGTGAGCTGGCGTTCGAACAGATGAACAACGCCGAATACGTAGAAGTCGAACCCGAGCAGAAAACCGGTCACCGCATTAAAGAAGAGCTCTTCTATCCTTCTAACGAAGAGAAAATGCGCCTGCTGCAAACGCTGATCGAAGAAGAGTGGCCGGATCGCGCCATTATCTTCGCGAACACGAAACACCGCTGTGAAGATATCTGGGGCCATCTGGCTGCAGACGGCCATCGTGTTGGCCTGCTGACCGGCGACGTGGCGCAGAAAAAACGCCTGCGTATTCTTGAAGAATTTACCCGTGGCGATCTGGATATTCTGGTCGCAACCGACGTCGCCGCACGCGGCCTGCACATTCCAGCCGTGACGCACGTCTTTAACTACGATCTGCCGGATGACTGTGAAGACTATGTACACCGCATCGGTCGAACCGGTCGCGCAGGCGCAAGCGGTCACTCGATTAGCCTTGCGTGTGAAGAGTATGCGCTGAATCTCCCAGCCATTGAGACCTACATCGGTCACTCTATTCCGCAGAGCAAATACAATCCGGAAGCGCTGTTAAGCGAATTGCCGCCGCCTAAGCGCCTTAGCCGCCCACGCACCGGTAATGGTCCGCGACGTTCCGGTCCGCCGCGCAATCGTCGTCGTTCAGGTTAAGAAAATATGCTCAGCTCCACCTCGCTCTATGCGGCAATCGATCTCGGTTCCAACAGTTTTCATATGCTGGTTGTGCGCGAGGTGGCAGGAAGCATACAGACGCTGACGCGCATTAAGCGCAAGGTCCGCCTCGCGGCGGGCCTGAGCAGCGATAATCACCTCTCCCCCGAAGCCATGGAACGTGGCTGGCAGTGTCTGCGCCTCTTTGCGGAACGCTTGCAGGATATCCCCCCTACGCAAATTCGCGTTGTTGCCACGGCGACACTCCGCCTGGCGGTAAACGCCGTGGATTTTATTGCCAAAGCGCAGGAAATTCTCGGTTGCCCGGTGCAGGTGATCAGCGGTGAAGAAGAAGCGCGCCTGATTTATCAGGGCGTTGCGCACACTACGGGTGGCGACGATCGCCGTCTGGTCGTCGATATCGGCGGTGCCAGTACCGAACTGGTGACGGGTACGGGTGCGCAAGCGACGTCGCTGTTCAGCCTGTCGATGGGCTGTGTCACCTGGCTGGAACGTTATTTCACTGACCGTAATCTCGCTCAGGAGCATTTCGACGAGGCTGAAAACGCCGCGCGCGAGGTGCTGCGTCCGGTCATGGACGACCTGCGCTACCACGGCTGGAAAGTGTGCGTCGGCGCGTCCGGAACCGTACAGGCATTGCAGGAAATCATGATGGCGCAGGGGATGGATGAGCGGATCACGCTTGCCAAACTGCAGCAGCTGAAACAGCGCGCCATTCAGTGCGGCCGGCTGGAAGAGCTGGAAATTGAAGGGCTGACGCTTGAACGCGCGCTGGTCTTCCCCAGCGGGCTTGCCATTCTGATTGCCATTTTCACCGAGCTGAACATCCAGTGTATGACCCTGGCCGGGGGCGCGCTGCGCGAAGGCCTGGTCTACGGAATGCTGCATCTGTCGGTTGATCAGGACATCCGAAGCCGCACGCTGCGCAACGTGCAGCGTCGTTTTATGGTTGATAGCGATCAGGCCAACCGCGTGGCACAGCTGGCGTCATATTTCGCCGATCAGGTCGCAAACTGTTGGGATCTGGAACCGTTAAGCCGGGATTTACTGCTTAGCGCCTGTGCGCTACATGAAGTGGGTTTGAGCATTGATTTTAAGCAGGCGCCGGCTCACGCGGCCTATCTGGTACGCAATCTTGACCTGCCGGGCTATACGCCCGCGCAAAAAAAGCTCCTCGCGACCCTGCTACTCAATCAGACCAACGCCGTAGACCTCTCCTCGCTGCATCAGCAAAACGCCGTGCCGCCGCGCGTGGCCGAGCATTTGTGTCGTTTACTTCGTCTGGCGATCCTGTTTGCCAGCCGTCGTCGCGACGATTTGCTGCCCGCCATAAGCCTGGTAGCGGAAGATGAACGACTTTCACTGACCCTTCCGACAAACTGGCTGGATCATCACCCGCTCGGCGCGGAGTTGATCGAACAGGAGTGCCAGTGGCAGAGCTATGTGCACTGGGCGCTTGAGGTAAAGTAAGTCGCTGAACAATGCCGGGTGGCGGCTTCGCCTTACCCGGCCTACTCATCATTATCCTTTCTCTTTGGCTTTAGCCAGCATGGCGCGAATATTCGCCACGTTAGCCTGTCCTTTGTGCATGCGCTCTTCGGCAGTAATGACTTTACGCTCCTGCTCCCAGATTAAATCATCCTGAGGCAGTTCCATCAGAAAGCGGCTCGGCTCAGGGCGCACCAGTTCACCGTACTGTCGGCGCTCTTTGCACAGCGTGAAAATCAGTTCTTTCTGCGCGCGGGTAATGCCCACATAGGCCAGACGACGCTCTTCGTCGACGTTATCTTCATCAATGCTGCTCTGGTGTGGCAGCAGGCCCTCCTCCATCCCCACCAGGTAAACATACGGAAACTCCAGCCCTTTGGACGCATGCAGGGTCATCAGCTGAACCTGGTCGACCTCTTCTTCACTCTCTCCCCGTTCCATCATATCGCGCAGCGTAAAGCGGGTGACCACCTGCGTCAGGGTCATGGGTTCGTCGATCTCGGAGCCTTCCAGCATTTCGGTCATCCAGCTAAAGAGCTGGTTGACGTTTTTCATGCGCATCTCGGCTGCTTTCGGGCTGGCAGAGGTCTCATAGAGCCAGGATTCGTAATCAATACCGTGAATAAGGTCGCGCACCGCCGCCACGGGCTCGCGTTCCGCCAGGCGCTGCACTTCACCCAGCCAGTGGGTAAAGCGGGTTAACGAATCATAACCCCGCCCGGTGAGCGTCTGGCTCAGCCCCATATCGAAGCTGGCGGTAAACATACTTTTGTTGCGGGTCATCGCCCATTCGCCCAGCTTTTGCAATGTCGCCGGGCCAATCTCGCGTTTTGGTGTATTCACGATACGCAAAAACGCGCTGTCATCATCCGGGTTCGTCAGCACGCGCAGATAGGCCAGCAGATCTTTAATTTCAGGACGCGAGAAGAACGAGGTCCCGCCAGAAATTTTGTACGGGATGCGGTTTTGCATCAGCATCTTTTCAAACACGCGCGACTGGTGGTTGCCGCGATAGAGGATCGCGTAATCCTTATACTCAGTTTTATTCACGAAGTGGTGGGCTATGAGTTCACCCGTGACGCGCTCGGCTTCATGCTCTTCATTGTTAGCGCTGAGGACTTTCAGCTCGGTACCGTAGCCCAGCTCGGAGAACAGGCGCTTCTCAAACACGTGCGGGTTATTGGCGATCAGGATGTTAGCCGCCTTCAGAATGCGGCCGGATGAGCGGTAGTTCTGCTCAAGCTTAATCACCTGCAGCGCCGGAAAATCTTTGCTCAGCAGGACCAGGTTTTGCGGACGCGCGCCGCGCCAGGAGTAGATCGACTGGTCGTCATCTCCGACCACGGTAAAGCGTGCGCGCTGGCCTACCAGCAGCTTCACCAGCTCGTACTGGCTGGTGTTAGTATCCTGGTATTCATCCACCAGCAGGTAGCGAATTTTGTTCTGCCAACGCTCGCGCACCTCTTCATTGCGCTGAAGCAGCAGCGTTGGCAGCAGAATAAGGTCGTCAAAATCCAGCACGTTACAGGCTTTCATGTGCGCATCGTACAGGCTGTAGCAGTGGGCGAAGATCCGGTCCCGCTCGCCTTTTGCACTCGCCGCCGCCTGGGCTGGCGTCATCAGATCGTTTTTCCAGTTGGAGATCGTTGAGATCAGCTGCTGCAGCAGGACTTTGTCATCTTCGATCAGCCCTTCGGTCAGATCTTTTAGCAGCGCCACCTGGTCTGTGTCATCAAAAAGCGAGAAGTTAGATTTCATCCCCAGCGCCGCGTATTCGCGTTTGATGATATCCAGCCCCAGGGTGTGGAAGGTTGAAATCATCAGCCCGCGCGCCTCTTTGCGCCCCAGCGTCTGCCCGACACGCTCTTTCATCTCGCGCGCCGCTTTGTTGGTAAAGGTTACCGCCGCAATATGCCGTGCCTGATAGCCACACTCGCGGATCAGGTGGGCGATTTTATTGGTGATCACGCGGGTTTTACCCGAACCGGCCCCTGCCAGCACCAGGCATGGTCCAGTAACGAATTCGACCGCTTGTTGTTGTCCAGGGTTTAAACGCATGGGAATATTGCTCAATCTTCGAACGGGGTGTGGATTGTAGCAGAAAGCCGGGCGCAGATTTACCGGCTAATGATAAAGTGAAGAAAACGCGATCATCCCTTAGAGTAAAACCATGAAAAAGACCGCCGCAGCCCTGCACATTCTGGTGAAAGAAGAGAAACTGGCTCAGGAGATCCTGACCAAACTGGCGCGTGGCATCAGCTTCGATCACCTGGCGAAGCGCTACTCAAAGTGTCCGTCCGGGCGAAACGGCGGCGATTTGGGCGAATTTATCCAGGGAGCGATGGTTGGGCCCTTCGATCAGGCGGTCTTTAGCTGCCCGCTTCTGAAGCCCTACGGCCCGGTAAAAACCAAATTTGGCTACCATATCATTAAGGTGCTGTATCGCCGCTAACGCGTGGTATATTGCGCCCCGATTTTTCACAACCTGTTCAAGGCACGATCATGGCAAAAACAGCAGCAGCAGTGCATATCCTTGTTAAAGAAGAGAAACTGGCGTTAGATCTTCTGGAACAAATTAAAAACGGTGCCGACTTCGGCAAGCTGGCGAAGAAGCACTCCATTTGCCCGTCAGGCAAACGCGGCGGTGACTTAGGCGAATTCCGCCAGGGCCAGATGGTCCCGGCGTTCGATAAAGTGGTCTTCTCCTGCCCGGTGCTGGAGCCAACTGGCCCACTGCATACGCAGTTCGGCTACCACATTATCAAAGTGCTCTACCGCAACTAATAAAAAAGCCCGGTGCGTGGATGCACCGGGCTTTTTTGTCGCAGGCTTCCGACGGATTAGATGCCGTCGCCATACTCGAACGTATGGTGAATGCCATTGAAATGCTGATCCATGTCCATCGATGGCTTATCGCTGTCTGGCTTCCCGACTATACGCGCCGGCACGCCGGCCGCGGTGGTATGCGGGGGTACAGGCTGTAGCACAACCGAGCCTGCACCAATTTTTGCACCACGCCCGACTTCAATGTTGCCGAGGATCTTCGCACCGGCGCCAATCATCACCCCTTCACGGATCTTCGGATGGCGATCGCCGCTGGTCTTACCGGTGCCGCCCAGGGTGACCGACTGCAGGATCGAGACGTCATCTTCAATCACCGCCGTTTCACCTACAACGATGCCGGTGGCGTGGTCGAGCATGATCCCGCGGCCAATTTTCGCCGCCGGGTGAATGTCCACCTGAAAGGTCACGGAGACCTGGTTTTGCAGAAAGATCGCCAGCGCGCGACGGCCTTCATTCCATAACCAGTGGCCGATGCGGTAAGCCTGAAGCGCGTGAAAGCCCTTCAGATACAGCAGCGGCGTTGAGTATTTATCGACCGCCGGGTCACGCGTGCGCACGGCCTGGATATCACAGGCGGCTGAGGCGATCATTTCCGGGTCTGCGGCGTAGGCCTCTTCCACCACTTCACGAATGGCGATAGCAGGCATGATGGATGAAGCCAGCTTGTTGGCGAGCATATAGCTCAGGGCGCTGCCAAGGTCTTCGTGCTTGAGTAGCGTCGCGTGGTAGAAACTGGCCAGCATAGGCTCGCAGTCGGCCAAAGCCCGAGCTTCGGCTTTAATATTGTTCCAGACGATATCCAGTTCTTCACACGGCATTGCTTACTCCAGACGATAGTTAATGACCAGCCAGTTCTGCGCTGGCTGGGTCATTCAGGTGACGATAGTTCCCGGCTAGTTGCTGCTGCGCTCGTCCTTGCGCGCACGACCTAATAAGGTCAATGCTGCCTCGCGCGCATTTTTTCCGCAATACAATACCTGATAAATTTCCTCGGTTATTGGCATTTCGACACCGAAACGGTGAGCCAACTCGCGGACTTCTTTAGTATTGCGGTAGCCTTCAACCACCTGACCAATCTTCTCCTGCGCGCCTTTCACATCGCTGCCCTGTCCGAGCATCATGCCAAAGCGGCGGTTGCGCGACTGGTTGTCGGTGCAGGTCAGCACCAGATCGCCCAGACCCGCCATCCCCATAAAGGTGGCCGGATCGGCACCGAGCGCTGCGCCAAGGCGCGACATCTCGGTAAGGCCACGGGTGATCAGCGCAGTACGTGCGTTCGCGCCAAAACCAATGCCGTCAGACATCCCGGCACCGATGGCAATCACGTTCTTCACCGCGCCGCCCAGCTGCACGCCGATAAAATCGGGGTTGCTGTAAACGCGGAAGCTCTTGCCGCAGTGCAGCAGGTGTTGAAGATCGTCCGAGAAGGCCTGATCGGTTGAAGCCAGTGAAATCGCGGTCGGCAGGCCAGCAGCGAGCTCTTTAGCAAAGGTCGGCCCGGAGATCACAGCAAGCGGGATATCGTCCCCCAGCGCTTCGCGGGCAACGTCCTGCAGCAGGCGTCCGGTTTCCGCTTCAAGACCTTTCGTCGCCCACACAATGCGCGCATCAGGGCGCATCAGCGGTTTAATCTGACGCAGCACTTCGCCAAAGACATGGCTTGGCACCACAATCAGAATATTGCGGCTGGCCGCCAGCGCGGTCGCGAGGTCGCTTTCCAGGTACAGAGAGTCCGGGAACGGAACGTCCGGGAGAAACGCCACGTTGCAGCGGTCATGTTGCAACGTCGCGATATGTTTGGGATCGTGGCCCCACAGGACCACATCGTGACCATTTCTTGCCAGCGTGATAGCAAGAGCGGTGCCGTAAGAGCCGGCACCGATCACAGTCATTGACGCATTAACAGTGCTCATCAGGCATCCTGATGTTGTTCGGCACCTTCGCCAGACTGCTGCTGCAGATAGTTCATGAACAGCGCATCAAAGTTTACTGGCGCAAGGTTCAGCTGCGGGAATGTACCGCGAGAAACCAGGCTGGTGATGCATTCACGCGCATACGGGAACAGGATGTTCGGGCAGTATGCACCCAGGCAATGCGCCAGCTGGTTGCCTTCGATACCGCCAACGGAGAAGATGCCGCCCTGCTGAACTTCACACAGGAATGCAGTTTCTTCGCCCAGAGACGCGGTAACGGTCACACGCAGTACGACTTCATACACGTCATCCGCCAGTTGGGTAGATGCGGTATCCAGATCAAGTTTAACCTCTGGCTGCCAATCTTTCTGGAAAACATGTGGTGCATTTGGCGCTTCGAAAGAGACATCCTTGGTGTAGATACGCTGGATCTGGAAACTCATTTCGGTGTTGTTTTGTTCTGACATGGAAAAACCCTTTTTAATTGTCCTAAAGTCTCTTAGCGCAGGAGGGGATCGAGTCCACCACGCGCGTCGAGCGCATACAAGTCATCACAGCCGCCAATGTGCTGCGCATCAATAAAAATCTGCGGAACCGTCGTGCGACCACTACGTTGAATCATCTCTTCGCGTTTTATCGCATCACCATCGATCGGCAGTTCCTGGAAAGTCACGCCTTTGCTGTTCAGCAGCGCTTTCGCGCGGTGGCAGAACGGGCAGGTTGCTTTGGTGTAGATCTCAATATTGGCCATCACTGAACTCCTTATTTACCGCGAACCAAAGGAAGATTTTCCCCGCTCCAGCCGGAAATGCCTTCTTTCAGTACCGTTACGTTTTCGAAGCCTGCTTTATTCAGCGCATTGGCAGATTCCTGCGCCTGCATGCCGGTACCGTCAACAACGATAATCGGCTGGGCTTTATGCTTCTCCAGCTCACCCAGGTTGTTCGCTTTGATCTCAGCAGGCAGCAGGTTAATAGAACCGGCAATATGACCTTTGCGGAAATCATCGCGCTGACGCAGATCGACCACGACAGCATCTTCTTTGTTGATCAAACGCGTGGCTTCACCACGGGTGATCACCTTAATTTTAGACGTCAGCCCCTTAAAGGTGGTGAACAACACTGCGGCCAACAGGCCAATCCACGCGATGCTCAGAACCGGGTGACGGCTAACAAATTGCATAATTTCTTGCATGGGGGGTAACAACTCCCGACTAAGTGATTAAAAAAACCAGGTGAGGAGTATACCTGTGCGTTGTGGCAAATACAGCCAGCGACATTAAGCTAATCCATTTTCTGCGGCATGCCACGAAAAAAAAGCCTCAAAATGACCGGGGAATCGCCTTGCCCCTACGCATTCTTTGATCTTCTGCGGCTATTTTATCGATTCAGCTGTAGTAAAATTACGCAAATTTTTTGTCTCTTGAGCATGAGGTTGTCGCAATGTCGGTTTCTAAAAAACCTATGGTACTGGTGATTCTGGATGGCTATGGCTACCGTGAAGACAGCCAGGATAACGCCATTTTCGCCGCCAAAACCCCGGTGATGGATGCGCTGTGGGCAAAACGTCCGCATACCCTGATTGATGCCTCCGGCCTGGAAGTGGGTCTGCCGGATCGCCAGATGGGCAACTCCGAAGTGGGTCACGTAAACCTGGGCGCGGGCCGTATCGTGTATCAGGACCTGACCCGTCTGGACGTTGAGATTAAAGAACGTACGTTCTTCTCCAACCCGACGCTGACGGGTGCGGTAGATAAAGCGGCTGCCGCTGGCAAGGCCGTGCATATCATGGGTCTGCTCTCTGCAGGCGGCGTTCACAGCCATGAAGATCACATCATGGCGATGGTTGAGCTGGCAGCGGAACGTGGTGCAGAAAAAATCTATCTGCACGCTTTCCTGGATGGCCGTGATACGCCTCCACGCAGCGCCAAAGGCTCCCTGAAAGCATTTGAAGACAAATTTGCCGCACTGGGCAAGGGCCGCGTCGCGTCCATCATCGGCCGCTACTACGCGATGGACCGCGACAACCGTTGGGATCGCGTGGAACAGGCCTACGACCTGATGACGCTGGCGAAAGGTGAATTCCAGTTCGCGACCGCCGTTGAAGCGCTGGAAGCCGCTTACGCACGCGATGAAAATGACGAATTCGTGAAAGCATCCGTCATTCGCGCTGAAGGCCAGGCTGATGCCGCCATGGAAGACGGCGACGCGCTGATCTTCATGAACTTCCGCGCAGACCGCGCGCGTGAAATCACCCGCGCATTCGTGAACAGCGACTTCGACGGTTTCGCCCGTAAAAAAGTGGTGACACTGGACTTCATCCAGCTGACGGAATACGCCGCAGACATCAAAGCGCCTTGCGCGTATCCGCCAGCATCTCTGGCAAACACCTTCGGCGAGTGGATGGCGAAGAACGATAAAACGCAGCTGCGTATCTCTGAAACCGAAAAATACGCGCACGTGACCTTCTTCTTTAACGGCGGCGTTGAAGAGCCGTTCAAAGGTGAAGACCGCATTCTGATCAACTCGCCAAAAGTCGCTACCTACGATCTGCAGCCAGAAATGAGCTCTGCAGAATTGACTGAAAAACTGGTGGCGGCAATCGAAAGCGGCAAGTACGACACCATCATCTGTAACTACCCGAATGGCGATATGGTTGGCCACACCGGCGTGATGGACGCAGCGGTTCAAGCAGTTGAAGCACTCGATTGCTGCGTTGAGCAGGTAGCAAAAGCGGTTGAATCCGTTGGCGGCCAATTGCTGATCACCGCTGATCACGGTAACGCAGAGCAAATGCGCGACCCGGCGACCGGCCAGGCACACACCGCGCACACTAACCTGCCTGTTCCGCTGATTTATGTGGGTGATAAATCACTGAAAGCAGTGGAAGGCGGCAAGCTTTCCGACATCGCACCAACCATGTTGACGCTGATGGGCATGCCGATCCCTGAAGAGATGACTGGTAAGCCGCTGTTCATCGTGGAATAATCGCTCCCCATGAGGGGAAAGGCGATTTTTTCAATCACATGGGTCGTGAAGCCGCTTCGGTTATCAGTCAGGCCCCTGCTTTACGCCAGCGCGCTCAGCGCTGGCGTATTGCTGTGCGCCGCATCCGCCCACGCGGATGACCGCGACCAGCTCAAATCCATTCAGGCCGATATCGCCGCTAAAGAGCGTGCGGTTCGTCAACAGCAGCAACAGCGTTCCTCACTTCTTGCGCAACTTAAGCAGCAGGAAGAAGCTATCTCCGCTGCCGCACGTAAGCTCCGTGAAACGCAAAACACCCTCGCCCAGCTGAATAAGCAGATCGACGAAATGAATGCGTCGATTGCCAAACTGGAACGCCAGCGTGATGCGCAGGAACGTAACCTTGCAGCGCAGCTTGATGCTGCTTTCCGCCAGGGTGAACACACCGGCCTTCAGCTGATCCTCAGCGGTGAAGAGAGCCAGCGCGGACAGCGTTTGCAGGCCTACTTCGGCTATCTGAACCAGGCGCGTCAGGAAACGATCGCGCAGCTGAAGCAGACGCGCGAAGAGGTCACCACGCAAAAAGCCGAGCTGGAAGAGAAGCAGAGCCAGCAGCAGACGCTGCTCTACGATCAGCAGGCCCAGCAGGCGAAGCTCGAGCAGGCGCGCAACGAGCGTAAGAAAACCCTGTCCGGCCTTGAGTCTTCCATTCAGGAAGGTCAGAGCCAGCTGAGCGAAATGCGCGCCAACGAATCAAAACTGCGCAACAGCATCGCCCGTGCCGAAGCGGCTGCGAAGGCGCGTGCTGAAAAAGAGGCACGCGAGGCGCAGGCGGTGCGCAACAAGCAGCAGGAAGCGTCCCGCAAAGGCACCACCTACAAACCCAGCGAAAGCGAACGTTCCCTGATGTCGCGCACGGGTGGGTTAGGCTCTCCTCGCGGCCAGGCCTACTGGCCCGTTCGCGGTTCAATCCTGCATCGCTATGGCGAACAGCTGCAGGGTGAGCTACGTTGGAAAGGGATAGTTATCGGTGCGTCTGAAGGTAGCGAAGTGAAAGCCATCGCCGATGGCCGCGTGATCCTGGCCGACTGGCTGCAGGGCTACGGGCTTGTGGTAGTGGTGGAACACGGTAAAGGCGACATGAGTCTTTACGGCTACAACCAGAGCGCGCTGGTCAGCGTAGGCACTCAGGTGCGCGCCGGCCAACCCATCGCCCTTGTGGGCAGCAGTGGCGGTCAGGGCCGCCCGTCACTCTATTTCGAAATTCGTCGCCAGGGTCAGGCGGTCAATCCACAGCCGTGGTTGGGAAGATAAGTTTTGCTTCAATTTCGCCGCATTGTTTTTTCCGTCGTCAGCGTACTGGCGCTGGCTGCACCGGTATACGCAGGCAAACTCGCTATCGTGATTGATGACTTCGGTTATCGTCCGCATTACGAAAATCAGGTGCTGGCCATGCCGTCAGCCATCTCCGTCGCCGTTCTCCCCAATGCACCGCACGCGCGTGAGATGGCGACCAAAGCCCATAACAGCGGCCATCAGGTGCTGATCCATCTGCCAATGGCACCGCTAAGCAAACAGCCGCTGGAGAAAGATACGCTCCGCCCGGAGATGAGCAGCGATGAGATCGATCGTATTATCCGCGATGCGTATAACAAAGTGCCGTTTGCCGTTGGTCTGAACAACCATATGGGCAGCGCAATGACGTCCAGCCTGTATGGCATGCTGAAAGTGATGCAGTCGCTGGAGCGTTATAACCTCTATTTTCTCGACAGCATGACCATCGGCAACAGTCAGGCCATGCGCGCAGCGCAGGGGACGGGCGTGAAGGTCATTAAGCGCAAAGTGTTCCTGGATGATACCCAGAACGACGCGGACATCCGGGTACAGTTCAATCGCGCTGTACAATTGGCCCGCCGTAATGGATCGGCCATTGCCATCGGTCACCCGCATCCGTCTACCGTTCGCGTCCTGCAGCAAATGCTGCCAGCCTTACCTGCCGATATCACGCTGGTCCGCCCGAGCGATTTACTTAACGAGCCGCAGGTGGATACGTCACGTCCTGGCAGTGCGCAACCGCCGGCAACGCAGCCGCGTAATCCGTTCAGCGGCGTAAAAAACTGCAGGGCGAAACAGCCGCTTGAGCCGGTGAATGCAACCCGCTTCTTCACGGTAATTAGCGAAAGCGTGAGCCAGAGTACGCTGGTGCAATATTTCCAGCATCAGTGGCAGGGCTGGGGCAGAAAGGCGTAGCTATTCGACAAGGTGAGAGTCCGTAGGCTCCCGGGCGACGGACTCTCGATTTTCCTGGTGCTGGTACCAGGCTTTAAAATATTTTAAAAAGCTGTAGAAGGTGGCATAGAGCCCTGTCACCACCCCAATTTTCCCCTGCCGCCACGCGCCGCTAAATAAATACCATTTGAAAAACGCGCCAATAGCACTGGCCACGCCGCGTGCTATGGAAGGTTTGAGCGTCTGATATTTTACGACGCGAGTCGTATAGGCATTTAACTTCGTGAACACTTCATGCAATGAATAGAAGGTATCGTGCCGAACATGGCCCGGTATGCGCGTTACGTTGGCTGCGCCCGTGGCTTTATCATCCACGGGTCGATTGTTAAATCTGACATGACGACGATTGAACAACCGCAAGGGATAATCCGGGGAAGAGACCGGGTAGATAGTTCGGGTTCGCTCGCCTAATACATACCAGTAGCGGGAAAGACTCCAACCGCAATCGGCCGAGGGCTCCGCTCCGGATTTTAGCGCCAGAATATACTGAAGAGTGTCCTCATCGAGTATTTCGTCACTGTCCATGCACAACACCCAGTCGTGAGATGACCGTGAAATCGCGATATTCATCTGTTCACCGTGCATGGCATACGGATGATAAATTGGTGCAATACCATATTCCTGAAGAATAGCTAACGTCTCATCTGTACTGCCGGAATCAACAACAATAACCTCATCTGCAATACGCATCAGAGGGCATAAAACCTTATGTAACAAACGAGCAGAGTTGTATGTCAAAAGACATACGGTTAGCCTGAACATGTGGTCTCCCGAACTTAATCAAGTCGCTTTCAAAAGATAGCGCCAACTATCCCTACTGTCATCTCCGGATCTGAACCTCATTTATTATTTACGAGAAAATGTGCGCATGATCGGAAATGCATTTGTTGCGTCCTGGGAAAGACAAAAGACCGTCACCAATGAAAATTAACCAACTCATTGTTTAATATAATAAAAAAACCGAATCCCACGCTCGGGTTTTACCATCATTCCTTTTCGCGAAAGTTAAGATTATACTAACCGCAATTTAATTGATTAATTTGGTTTAGCGCAATTATGAAGAAAATTATCGGATATTTAAAGGAAATTAACAGGCAGCGAAACCATAAAACGAAAGAATTAAAAAGACGATTAACGCTACTTTCCGTATCGCGACGACTACAGGATAAGCGGCAGGAAAAAATTGATGTTTCCAGCGTAAAGCGGATCCTTTTTCCTTTTGTCGATCTCGGCATTGGTGATGCGGTATGCCATACCGGAACCTGGCGTAGCCTTAAAGAAGCAGGTTATACATTGCAGGTAATTGTCGAGGAGCGAAATCGCGATCTCTTTGAAAAAATGACCGATATTGATGAAGTCTATATTGCCGACATCAATAATATACCTGCAATGAAAACCATTGAGACAGATTTAGTAATAAGTCATTACTCATGGATGAAGAGAAAAGAGTTATTCAATACTCAGCTTCTTCATAAGATCCATTATAAATATGCGATCGGATTTGGTGGCTGGCTGGATAAACCCTATAACTTAATGTTGCCTATAAATTCCGAGTTTCACATTACCCATCCACAGAAGGAAATACTTAACGTCTTGAACGTTAAGCCAGATTTCCTTCGCTACTCATTACCTGTGGTGCCCGAGCATGAGGATTTCATCGAACGTTATCTGAAACCTCACGAGGGGAAGAAAATCGTGGTGCTTAATCCTTTCGCAAGCGTTTCCGAGCGCAGCTTTTCCCAGACCCAGCTGGAAAAACTGGCGCATGACATTGCACAGCACCAGGACACTCACGTATTTATCATTGGTGAGGGTAAGAAATTAGCAGATCTTAGCTTCGACAACGCGAACATTACGGTTTGTCGCTTCAAATCACTTTGGGATGCTATCACGCTGATCAAAAAGGCTGATTTGGTCGTCTCTGTTGATACCGCTATCGTACATATTGCCTGTGCATTTGATAAGAGCCTTATCGCCATCTATTTTTCAATGCTGCTTGATCATAATAAAAACTTTGAGGGGAATACGATTTTTTCACCTGTCGGTGAGCACTCAGAGCAACTTATTTATGATAAGCGCCATAATAAAATTGATATTAATGACATTTCGGCCAAAGTATTGAATAAGCTGAGCCAGGATAGTTCAGCCGCATAATGACAAGGGGCCAGAGGCCCCTTTTTAATTACTTATCCCAGCTCAGGATAACTTTCCCTGACTGACCTGAACGCATCGCGTCAAAGCCCTGCTGGAACTCATCGATAGAGAAACGATGAGTAATGATCGGGGAGAGATCCAGACCAGACTGGATCAGCGCCGCCATCTTGTACCAGGTCTCGAACATCTCGCGGCCATAGATACCTTTGATGAACAGCCCTTTGAAGATCACTTTGTTCCAGTCGATAGACATATCGGACGGCGGAATACCCAGCATCGCGATACGGCCACCGTGGTTCATGGTGTCGAGCATGGTGCGGAACGCCGGTGGCGCGCCGGACATCTCCAGGCCAACATCGAAGCCTTCGGTCATGCCCAGCTCTTCCATCACGTCGGTCAGGCTCTCTTTGGAAACGTCCACCGCGCGGGTGACGCCCATTTTGCGCGCCAGCGACAGGCGGTATTCGTTCACGTCGGTGATCACGACGTTGCGTGCGCCCACGTGCTTCGCAACCGCGGCCGCCATAATGCCGATGGGGCCCGCGCCGGAGACCAGCACGTCTTCACCGACCAGGTCGAAGGAGAGCGCGGTGTGTACCGCATTGCCGAACGGGTCAAAGATTGAGGCCAGATCGTCAGAGATGTTGTCGGGGATTTTGAACGCGTTGAAGGCCGGGATAACCAGGTATTCAGCGAAGCAGCCAGGGCGGTTCACGCCCACGCCGACGGTGTTGCGGCACAGGTGGGTGCGCCCGCCGCGGCAGTTACGACAGTGGCCGCAGGTGATGTGGCCTTCACCGGAGACGCGGTCGCCGATTTTGAAGCCTTTCACTTCCTGGCCAATGCCCACCACTTCACCGACGTATTCGTGACCGACAACCATCGGGACCGGAATGGTTTTTTGCGACCACTGGTCCCAGTTGTAGATGTGAACGTCAGTACCGCAGATGGCGGTTTTACGAATTTTGATCAGCAGATCGTTATGACCGACTTCCGGCTCCGGCACGTCGGTCATCCAAATCCCTTCTTCCGCTTTCAGTTTGGATAACGCTTTCATCACACGTCCTCAGGCAATTACGCCCAGCTGTTTGCCGATGCGGGTAAAGGCTTCCACCGCACGTTCAATTTGTTCAGGCGAGTGCGCTGCAGACATCTGGGTGCGGATACGCGCCTGACCTTTTGGCACCACCGGGAAGAAGAACCCGGTGACGTAAATCCCTTCTTTCTGCAGTTCGCGGGCAAAGTTCTGCGCGATAACCGCATCGCCCAGCATGACCGGGATAATGGCGTGGTCAGCACCGGCCAGGGTAAACCCTGCTGCGCTCATTTTTTCGCGGAACAGACGGGCGTTGGACCACAGGCGATCGCGCAGCTCAGCGCCGGACTCAACCATCTCCAGCACCTTAATGGAGGCAGAGACGATAGCCGGGGCCAGAGAGTTAGAGAACAGGTACGGACGGGAGCGCTGACGCAGCCACTCAACCACCTCTTTACGCGCGGCGGTATAGCCGCCGGACGCGCCGCCGAGCGCTTTGCCCAGCGTGCCGGTGATAATGTCTACGCGCCCCATCACGTCACAGTATTCATGGGAGCCACGGCCGTTTTCGCCGACAAAGCCTACTGCGTGGGAGTCATCCACCATCACCAGCGCGTCGTATTTGTCTGCCAGGTCGCACACGCCCTTCAGGTTGGCGATCACGCCGTCCATGGAGAACACGCCGTCGGTGGCGATCAGCACGTGGCGAGCACCGGCTTCACGGGCCTCTTTCAGGCGCGCTTCCAGCTCAGCCATGTCGTTGTTGGCGTAGCGGAAACGCTTCGCTTTACACAGGCGCACGCCGTCGATGATGGAGGCGTGGTTAAGGGCGTCGGAGATAATGGCATCTTCTGCGCCGAGCAGGGTCTCAAACAGACCGCCGTTGGCGTCGAAGCAGGAGGAGTAAAGAATCGCGTCTTCCATTCCGAGGAAGCTCGCCAGCTTTTTCTCCAGCTGCTTGTGGCTGTCCTGGGTGCCGCAGATAAAGCGCACGGAGGCCATACCGAAACCGTGGGTGTCCATGCCGTTTTTCGCTGCGGCAATTAGCTCAGGGTGATTCGCAAGACCCAGATAGTTGTTCGCACAAAAGTTAATCACATGGCTGCCGTCGGCAACGGTGATGTCCGCCTGCTGGGCAGACGTGATAATACGCTCTTCTTTGAACAACCCTTCCGCACGTGCGGTGTCGAGGTCGCTGTTTAACTGTTTGTAAAAATCACCACGCATTGCATTCTCCAGACTCGGCAAATTTCGGCACATATTACCCAAACCTATACTTCCTGACGAGATGACGCAGTATCTCTTCTCGTTTTTGCAGCATAAATCACGTGTACCCTTGTCCTGTGTCGGTGAATGGCTGAAGGGCAGCCATACTAATGATATGATAGAAAGATTAGCGTCCGGGATTGTCCCCGGGCTCAACACTTCAAAGGTTACAGTTATGATCATCGTTACCGGCGGCGCAGGCTTTATCGGCAGCAATATTATCAAGGCCCTCAATGACAAAGGCATCACTGACATTCTGGTGGTGGATAACCTGAAAGACGGCACCAAGTTTGTAAACCTGGTGGATCTGAACATCGCTGACTATATGGATAAAGAAGACTTCCTTATCCAGATCATGGCCGGTGAAGAGCTCGGCGATATTGATGCCATCTTCCACGAAGGTGCATGTTCTTCCACCACCGAGTGGGACGGCAAGTACATGATGGACAACAACTATCAGTACTCCAAAGAACTCCTGCACTATTGCCTGGAACGTGAAATTCCGTTCCTGTATGCCTCTTCAGCGGCCACTTACGGCGGGCGTACGTCTGACTTTATCGAATCCCGCGAATACGAGCAGCCGCTGAACGTTTACGGCTATTCTAAGTTCCTGTTTGACGAGTATGTGCGTCAGGTACTGCCAGAAGCGAACTCGCAGATCGTCGGCTTCCGCTACTTCAACGTTTACGGACCGCGCGAAGGTCACAAAGGCAGCATGGCGAGCGTGGCGTTCCACCTCAACACCCAGCTCAATAACGGCGAAAGTCCGAAACTGTTCGAAGGCAGCGATGGCTTCAAGCGTGACTTCGTCTACGTGGGCGATGTGGCCGCCGTGAACCTGTGGTTCCTGGAAAACGGCGTATCCGGCATCTTCAACCTGGGTACGGGCCGCGCAGAATCCTTCCAGGCAGTGGCAGATGCCGCGCTGGCGTATCACCAGAAAGGCAGCCTTGAATACATTCCGTTCCCGGAAAAACTGAAAGGTCGCTACCAGGCATTCACCCAGGCAGACCTGACCAACTTGCGTGGAGCGGGCTACGACAAGCCGTTCAAAACCGTCGCCGAAGGCGTGACGGAATATATGGCCTGGCTGAACCGCGACGCATAAGTATGAAAATTTTGGTGGTAGGCCCGTCCTGGGTGGGCGACATGATGATGTCGCAAAGTCTCTATCGCACGCTCAAGGCGCGCTATCCCCAGGCGATAATTGACGTGATGGCACCCGCATGGTGCCGTCCGCTGCTATCGCGTATGCCGGAAGTGAACGAGGCGATCCCGATGCCGCTCGGTCACGGGGCGCTGGAAATTGGCGAACGCCGCAAGCTCGGTCACAGCCTGCGCGACAATCGCTACGACCGCGCCTATGTGCTGCCTAACTCCTTCAAATCTGCCCTCGTGCCTTTCTTTGCCGGCATCCCACACCGTACAGGCTGGCGCGGTGAAATGCGCTACGGACTGCTGAACGACGCGCGGGTGCTGGATAAAGAGGCCTGGCCGCTGATGGTGGAGCGCTACGTGGCGCTGGCCTACGACAAAGGCGTCATGCGCAGCGCGAAAGACCTGCCGCAGCCGCTGCTGTGGCCACAGCTGCAGGTCCATGAGGGTGAAAAATCCCAAACCTGCAGCGCCTTTGGCATTTCGTCTGAACGCCCGATGATCGGCTTCTGCCCCGGCGCCGAGTTCGGCCCGGCAAAACGCTGGCCCCATTACCACTACGCAGAGCTGGCGAAACAGCTGATCGATGAAGGCTATCAGATTGTCCTGTTCGGCTCGGCAAAAGATCACGACGCAGGCAATGAAATCCTCGCGACGCTCAGTACTGAACAGCAGGCCTGGTGCCGCAACCTGGCCGGCGAAACGCAGCTGGAGCAGGCGGTTATTCTGATTGCTGCCTGTAAGGCCGTCGTCAGCAACGACTCCGGGCTGATGCACGTGGCCGCCGCGCTGGATCGCCCGCTGGTGGCGCTGTATGGCCCAAGCAGTCCCGACTTCACGCCTCCCCTGTCGCATAAAGCTCGCGTGATCCGCCTGATCACCGGCTACCACAAGGTGCGCAAAGGTGATGCCGCAGAAGGCTATCACCAGAGCCTGATCGACATTACGCCAGAGCGCGTGCTCGACGAACTCAACGCACTGCTGTTGAGCGAAGAAGGATAACGAATGCGGGTACTGATCGTTAAAACCTCTTCAATGGGCGATGTTCTGCACACGCTGCCGTCGCTGACGGACGCCATGCGGGCCATTCCCGACATTCGTTTTGACTGGGTGGTGGAAGAAGGCTTCGCGCAGATCCCCACCTGGCATGAAGCGGTTGACCGCGCGATCCCGGTGGCGATCCGCCGCTGGCGTAAAGCCTGGTTCTCCGCGCCGATTAAAGCCGAGCGCAAAGCCTTTCGCGATGCGGTTCAGGCTCAGCGTTACGATGCCATCATCGACGCGCAGGGGCTGGTCAAAAGCGCCGCGCTGGTGACGCGCCTTGCACACGGCGTAAAGCACGGTATGGACTGGCAAACCGCCCGCGAACCGCTGGCAAGCCTGTTCTATAACCGTCGCCACCACATCGCAAAGCAGCAGCACGCCGTCGAACGTACACGGGAGCTGTTTGCAAAAAGCCTGGGCTATGCGAAACCGGAAATGCAGGGCGATTACGCCATTGCGCAGCATTTTCTGAGCGATGCCGCTCGCCAAACGCAGCCCTATCTTATCTTCCTCCATGCCACAACGCGCGACGATAAGCACTGGCCGGAAACGCACTGGCGAAGACTGATTGAACTAATGCAACCTACCGGCATCCATATTAAACTGCCGTGGGGCGCAGAACATGAGCGACAGCGTGCTGAACGTCTCGCGGCGGGTTTCTCGCACGTGGACGTTTTGCCGAAACTCACGCTGGCGCAGGTTGCCGCTGAGCTGGCCGGAGCGAACGCTGTCGTTTCTGTTGATACGGGCTTAAGCCATTTGACTGCAGCGTTGGGTCGTCCAAACATCACGATTTTTGGCCCGACCGATCCCGGTTTAATCGGGGGTTACGGTGAAAACCAGCACCAGATGGTCAGCCCGACTCAGCAAACGGGAGATATTAGCGCAGATGCTATTTTTTCATTTTTACAGGGTAGCCATTGGCTTTCCAACAGGGATATTTAACCCATGAGTTACGTATTTCTGCTGATTTTACTTTTTCCGGTGAAGCTCGTCCGGAAGCTGTTTCGCAAAGACACAGGTAAAAACCTTGTCATTCAAACAGCTAAAATCGGTGATTTTGTCAACGCTACGCCTCTTCTGGCGTACCTGCAAAAAAGCGATGTGCTCATCAGTCGCGGCGTGGGTGCGCTGGCGAAGCATGATGAAACTATCGATCAGATCTTTTATATCGAGCAGCATAAGCGCAGCCTGTGGCGTAAGCTCTGCTTTGCCTGCAGGATCATGAATCGTTATGACAACGTGTATCTTCTGCAGCCCAACAATGTGAATCTTTTTTTCGCCTCCGTATGCAATGCAAAAAATAAGCAATTTTTAAGCATTTATACCCGCAGATGGTATCAAGGGATCTTCTATGCAACGGCTGACGGTACCGTTGAGCACGGCAAACAGACGCTGTCGGTGACGAACTACCTGAAGCTGGCAGATCGCGCGCTCACGTGGCAAGACTCACCAAAGCACGCCACAAAACCCCTCTTCGAGCCTGCGAGCTATCCGGCAATTCTCGATAAACCCGACGTGATTCGCATTGGGATCAGTATCGCAGCGGGGAACAAAGCCAAGACCGTGCCCCCGATTATCTGGAAGCGAATTATCGATCGCCTCGCCGATTTACCCTGCGAGTTTTATGTTTTTGGTGCGCCAAACGAGCAGTCGTGGATGGACGATATCACCCGCCTTTATGGTGAAATCCCGAATTTAATCAATCTCATTGGTAAAATCTCCCTCGAAGAGCTTCCCTGGGCCATTTCAAAGATGGATTGCTATATCGCGTCTGACTCGGGGAATATCTATATTGCCGACGCCGTTGGCGTGCCAATCGTTATGTTATTCGGGCCATGCTGTCACTACGAACAACGCCCGCTTGGTAACGTACTGCTGGTAGGTAATGATACAAATATCAACTCCTACGTTTTCGAAACGCGTTACTACTTCAGCCTACCGAAAGAAGAGCTATTTGCCGTAAGCGACGCCGATCTGGACAACATTGTGAGCTTATTGACGACCATAAATAAGAATAAAAAAGAATCAACTGAGGCGTAAAATGGGCTCTTTAACGAAACAACTTTACCGGTATACGCATAAACGGGATATGCGGCATAATGAAAACTTATGGCCTTTTATTAAGATATCCCGTAACGAAACGGGTGAAATATCTGATTTACGTTATAAAGGGCACAGTATCAGTCTGACCACGCTGTCCTCTCTTCGCCATCAATTCGCTGATGAAGTCCTTATCGCAGCGACCGGTCCCTCGGTCAAAACCATTGATTTTAGTTCACTGCCTACAACCGTAGTGACCGCAGGCGTGAACGGCGCCTGGCATCTGAATAATGCGCTAAACTTCTCGCTCTATTTCGTCGTCGACATGACGTTTATTGACCGACAGACTGCGCTTTTGAAACGCTTAATTAACTCGAAGAAGGTCATTCTTTTTACTACCGTCATGGGTATTGTGAAGTTGATAGAGCGTTTTTCATACGAGCAAATCCAGTGCAGAATATGCATCATCGAAGATATTTGTTATGAGACCTATAAACCGTCAATCAAGCGGACTGACGTGCGCCAGGCTTTAGCTGATACGCCAGGCATCGTTTTTTCAGAGACCCATCCCCATACGGCATTCAGTCGCGATGTGCGGCATGGTGTTGTCGATGCGGGTACCGTTATGTATTGGGCACTTCAGGTCCTCTATTTTCTGGGATTCAAAAAAATCTACATCGCCGGGCTTGATTTGAATAATTTCAACCAGCCTCGTTTCTATGAGAATTTCAATACCATGCTGCCCTCATTTCTTGAGGACAAAATAAAGAATATCGTGTTCCCTGCGATGGAACTGGCAAGTCACGTTTTCAAAAAGGATAACATTACCGTTATCAATCTTTCTCCTCAAAGCGCTCTGCCTGACTCTGTTTTTCCCAGAAAGGATTTTACTGATGTCTTCAACTAATCTACAACGCTATCTGTTCTTTCCTTTTGCGCTCTTTATTTTTTTGAGCATGATTTTTTGTGGTGTATCCCGCGTAAACATCTTCTTTCATATCGCGCTTGCCCTGTTTATCATCGCCATGCTCGTCAACACCGAAGTAAGAACGCGCTTCGTTAACGATCGCGACTTCCTTCCGGCGCTGGGCTTCACCGGTGCTTTTTTACTCTATTTTGCGTTATCTAATCTTTGGGCAGAGTCTTCCCATCTCAGCTCATCGTTAAGCCACGCTTTTTATATCTTTATTTTTTTATGTCTGTACCGTCAGTGTGAATTGCAGGACAGGAAAAAATATATCATTGGCGCAGCATATTTAGGCATTATAGCGCTCACCGTATTGACGCTGATTTATGTCAATAAAGACCGTATGTTCCAAAACAGACTGTCATTGGCGTTTCCTTTCTCACCCGACAACGTGATCGACCTGGGTGGCTATATGGCGCTGGGTATTTTGTTGAGCGCCATACTGGTGCGTGAAACGCGTAATGTGTGGTTTTATGCTCCCGTGCCGCTGTTGTTGGTATGCCTGATCCTGACGCAAAGCCGCGGGCCGCTTCTTGCATTGATTGTCGGTGCTATCGTGGCATTTATCTGTAAACCGAAGTGGAACATCAAACTGCTTGTCGGCTCACTTATCTTTTTGGCCATCGTCTTTGCCGGTCTATATCTTAGCGGTTCGCTTGATGTCTTTATTTACCGGCTGGAACAATCTTCACGTGCAGGCTCTGTCCGATTCGGTATCTGGCAGCATGCCTATGAGGTCGCGAAACAGAAGGCGATATTTGGTTGGGGTTTCGATAAAGAACTTCAGTTTATTAACGGTTTTGGTCAGCATGTCACCACAACGCATAGCGTTTATTTTGCCACCTTCCTCAAAGGCGGGATCGTAGGGCTGGTTCTGCTTTTAGGTATGATTTTGTTTGCCATCAGACAAAGCGTTCGCCACCTCGCGGCCAACCACAAAGCGGAAATCGCCGTCCTCGTGTTTGCTCTGATGTTTTATGTTACCCAGGGTATGTTTGTTATCAGCAACCCTCGAGAGTATTGGGTGCTGTTCTGGCTACCGCTTGCCATTATTTTTAGTCCGCCTGTTAACGTTGCTCTGCAAAAATAACTCTACAGCGCCGATTAATCGGCGCTTTTTTTACAGGCATAATACTCCGCCAGCGTCATCCCCATCGTCTTATCTGATAACCAGGTAAAGAGCTGCTCCAGATCCTGATACAGTCCTTCAATTGCTGCCTCATCTTTAAACGTAGGGCTCCCACCGGGCATAAATTCCGACGAGTGAAGCATGAACTCCACATAGTCATTTCCCTGAGAGAGGCACTGTTGCGCAACCTTAATCATCTCCGCCGCATTCCCGCCGGACGGGCGTAACCAGTTAACTGACGGAGAACGGTATTTACCGCGCAGTCGATCGTATCCTTGTTTGACCGCGTTCAGCCAGGCGGGGTGTTTGAACTGAATGCTCATCGGGACTTCGAGTAACGTGCTCTTGCCCGCCTGAGAGATATTTTCAATATCAATAAAGTAGGCGCGATCGGGGAAGTGCTGATAATTCGTTCCACCACTTCCCTGAGGAGCACCTTTCGCATTGCGCCAGTTCACGCGCGGCGTGACGGAGCAATCGACCTGGTAGCCCAACTCAACAAGCAGCCTGGCGTAACGGCTATCAAATGCCCAACGCCCGGCGCGATGGCTTAACATTTTAGTCTGAAATGTCTCTTCAAGCAGGCGGGTCATGAACAGCACTTTCTCGCGCATGACCGCATCCGAAAATTCAACCAGATAAGGCTGCCAGCGCCAGTCATCACCCGTGAGATCGTGCTCCGGTGGGCTATTCCAGGCATGAAGATGCATGCCCACCTCGCCCGTACCGCGGGCAATGACATCTTTGGCAAACTCAATAAAAACGGGTTCGACCGCCATCTCGTAATTCGTCAGCCAGACGGGCTTAAAGCCGAAACGCTCGCAAAGCGCCTGAAACCGTGCCAGATAGCGGGCGTTGTCCGTTTTAATAACCCGGTGGTTTTGCCAGAGATTATCGCCTTCGGTATCGATCGTGATGATAAACGCTGGTTTTTTCATAATGAGCCCGTCAGACAGAGTAATTATCGCTATGTTACGCACTCCCCAAAGCTGGAGTAAACCCTTCATAGGAAATTCCTGACATTATGGAGAAAGAGTGCAAGTCGCTATCAGGTCTATTAGAATTGCCAACAGTACAACGCCGATAAGATGATGATGAATAACTTACCTGACACGCCTGATTTGCGCATTTTACTGATTAAACTTCGCCATCATGGTGACATGTTACTCACCACACCCGTCATCGATTCGCTGCGCCAAAAATGGCCCGAGGCACAAATCGACGTGCTGCTTTATGAAGAGACGCGCGATATGCTCGCCGCGCATCCGGCGATAGGCACAATTTATGGGATCGATCGCAAATGGAAGCAGCTGGGCACGCTCGGGCATCTACAAAAAGAGTGGCAGCTGCTCAGCACGTTAAGAGCGCAACATTATCACCTGGTGATTAACCTTGCCGACCAGTGGCGTAGCGCCATCGTCACGCGATTCACAGGAGCGCCAGTTCGCCTTGGTTTTGCCTTCAACAAGCGTGACAATGCATTCTGGCGTTTTTGTCACACCGATTTGGTTTCTGTTGAAAATCACGCCTCTCTGCACACCGTAGAACAAAATCTTTCTATACTGTCGTCGTTACCGGTTGCCGCCAGGCCGGCCGTTACCATGGCTTACACTGCAGATGACTGGCAACACGCCCGGCAAAAGCTGACGCAGCATGGCGTGGGAGAACGCTACATCGTTATACAACCCACGTCACGCTGGTTCTTTAAATGCTGGGATGAAGGAAAGATGGCACAAACCATTACGACCCTTCAGCAAGAGGGCCACACCATCGTTCTTACCGCAGGCCCGGACAAAAAAGAGATGGCGATGATCGATCGCATTCTTGCCGCCTCGCCCAAAACGGGGGTCGTTTCGCTGGCCGGCCAGCTGACGCTTCGCCAGCTGGCATCGCTTATCGATCGCGCATGCCTGTTTATCGGCGTCGATTCCGTTCCAATGCATATGGCCGCCGCGCTTCAGACGCCCTGCGTGGCGCTGTTCGGTCCCTCCAAACTGACGTTCTGGTCTCCATGGCAGGTGAACGGTGAAGTCATCTGGGCAGGTGACTACGGCCCGCTACCCGACCCGGACGCTATTGATACCAACACGAAAGAACGCTACCTCAATGCTATTCCCGTTGATGCTGTCGTCTCCGCGGCAAGGAGATACCTGTAATGAAAAAACATCGCCTGGCCATCGTTCGTCAAAAATATCGCCCAGATGGCGGAGCGGAACGCTTCGTCTCCCGGGCGCTCACCGCGCTGAGTAATCAAAACCTTGAGCTCAACGTCATCACGCGCGAGTGGCAGGGGGAAAAACAGGACGACTGGCATATTCACATTTGCGATCCGCGCAAATGGGGCCGTATCAGCCGCGAGCGCGGGTTTGCGCATGCCGCACGCGCCCTCTGGCAGCAGCAGCAATTTGATATTGTGCAAAGTCACGAGCGCATCCCAGGGTGTGATATTTACCGCGCAGGAGACGGCGTTCACCAACGCTGGCTCCTGCAGCGCGCGCGCATCCTGCCCGCGTGGCGTGCGCAGATGCTCATGCACGATCGCTATCACCGCTACGTGATGCAGGCCGAACGTGACATGTACCAGGCGCCAGAGCTAAAAGCCGTTATCTGTAACGCAGAGATGATCAAACGAGAAATCATCGAAGACTTTGATATTGACGCAAAAAAGATACATGTGATTTATAATTCAATTGATTGCAGCCGCTTCGTTCCGGCTCAGGAAGCACAACGCGCTGCTTTGCGTCAGCAGTTTGGGCTGCCAGCCGATGCCATTGTGTTCTGCTTCGTCGGGTCAGGATTTGAACGAAAGGGATTGGCCAGTGCGATACAGGCTATCGCGGGAACAGAGGCATTGCTGATTGTGGTTGGGCAGGATAAAGCGGAAAATCGTTACCGTGCTCTCGCCCGATCGCTAGGCTGCGAGGGGCAAATTCGCTTCCTGGGGATGCAAAAAGAGACGCTGCCATTTTACCAGCTATCCGATGGTTTACTGCTGCCCACACTGTATGATCCCTTTCCTAACGTTATTCTGGAAGCAATGGCCTGCGGTTTACCCGTCATTACTTCAACGAGTTGCGGCGGAGCCGAATTTATAGAGCAAGGCAAGAACGGATTTTACTGTGATGCACTTGATATCAGCACATTGAAGGAGGCGATAGCAGCCATTCCTTCTCTGGAAAAGAACAACAATATGGGGCTAGCGGCACGTGAACGCGTGAAAGCAGCGACCCCCGAAAAATTATCAAGTCAGCTTATTTCGCTTTATCAAAAATTACTGGATTAAAAATGCGCATCCTAATGATTATTGATGGTTTACCAGGTGGCGGAGCTGAAAAAACGGTTCTTACACTCTCCGGCGGATTGACAGAAATGGGGCACCAGGTTTCCCTCTTCTCCCTGCGGAAAGTGTGCGACTACGCCATTCCGGACGGCATCGATTTTCAGGTTATACAGGATACGTGCAGTAAGCCGTGGCGGAAGCTCACGGAGATCCCGCGTCGCGCCCGGCTGCTGGATAACGCTATTGAGCAGGCTGAGCGCAGCGGCAAATTTGATGTCGTGTTCTCTCACCTGCATAAAACTGACCGCATTGTGGCGCACTGCCGCGCTCTTGATCGGAATAAGGTCTGGTTTTGCGTACACGGTATGTTCTCGTTCTCCTATCTTCGCCACCGCAGCGGGCTTTCACGATGGTTTAAACATTACAAAATTCGTCATACCTACAAAAACCGTAACGTTGTTGCCGTCTCGGCCGCCGTGCTGAAAGATCTTTCAGAAACGCTGGCAATCGATCTTCGCCGCAAAGCGGTTATTCATAATCCTTTTGATATTCCTGAAATCCAGCGTCTGGCGGATGCGCCTTTTGAGATGCAGGGACAGAATTACATCATTCACGTCGGCCGCTTCCATGAACATAAGCGTCACGATCGCCTCCTGCGAGCGTTCGCCCTGAGCCAGATAGACACAACGCTGGTGATGATGGGTAACGGTTCAGAGGCAAAAATTCAAACGCTTAAGCAGCTTGCCGCGGAGCTTGGCATCGAAAACAGGATTGTTTTCCGCCCGTTCGAACCCAATCCCTATCCCTGGATAAAAGGGGCGCGCCTCTTAGTGCTAAGCTCTGACTGCGAAGGCTTTGGTAATGTGCTGGTCGAATCCATCATCTGCCAGACGCCGCCCGTCAGTACAAACTGCCCGGGCGGGCCCGCTGAAATCCTCACGGGGGGCTTAGCCCGCGGGTTGACAGAGTTGAATGACGAATCGCTGGCAAAAACGCTGGCAGATATCTATACGTCTCCGCCAGTCGTGGATCGCGCAACGATCGCATCGTTTGGTATTAATGCCATTTGCCAGCAATATATCGCTTTAGTCGATAAACAATAAAAATCAGGTTTCCTATGCAAAATTCAGCGCCATTATTAAGCGTGGTGGTTGCCGTTTATAACGGTGAAGCTTTTCTGGATCAGTTCTTTACCTGCCTTCTGAATCAGCGTATCGACAGTATCGAAGTTATTATCGTCAATGACGGCTCCACTGACGGTTCGATGCAGATCGTCGAAAACTGGCGCGAAAAACTGCCGCAGATGCAGGTTATTGAACAGCAAAACCAGGGTGTTTCCATCGCACGTAATACCGGTCTGGCCGTTGCGACGGGTCAATATCTCTCTTTCCCGGATATTGATGACGTCTTTAAACCCGGCATGTACCAGCATCTGCTGGATATGGCCGTCACGCAGGATTTGGATGTCGCCACCTGTAACGGGAACTACGTCTGGGAAAACGACAAGAAACCTTCACGTCCTATCTTCCCCGAGGACAAACTCTCTTCGACGGGCGTCATGACGGGCGCTGCATGGCTAAAAATGGCGCTGGATTCCCGTAAGTTCCTGCACGTAACCTGGCTGAACATCTATCGTCACGACTTTATTCGTAAACACAGTTTCCGTTTCGAACCCGGCCTTCGCCATCAGGATATTCCCTGGACCACCGAAGTGCTACTCGCGGCCGAGCGCGTTCAGTACACCAGTGAACGTTATTATGACTACTACATTCACTCCGCATCGGTGTCCCATATGCCGGACAATGACGACACCTTGATTCGCTCGGCGCGCCATTACATGAAAATCCTGCAGATGCTCGATGCCATCAACCAGCGCTACCCGGACAAAGTGAAAGGTATCCCTGCCTGCCACTGGCAAATCGCCAAAGAGGGCCTGGGGATTATTCATACCTTCGATAACATGAAGGATGAGAAGAAAAAATCAATGATTATCAAAGAGTTTTTCGAAACCGGCATCTGGAAACTTATCTGGAAAAGTGCGAAAAGCCCGCGACTACGCTGGCGCCTGGGCCGCCGTTACTTCCGTTTAAAGCGGTATCTGGCATAAGAGATAGCTTTACCTGGCTTAAATGCTTAGAATTTGCCCGCCGAAACTAAAAAAACGGATAATCGCTTGGAATTGTTGTATACCGCCCTGCTCTACATCATTCAGCCATTAGTATGGCTGAGACTGTTGCTTCGTAGCCGTAAGGCCCCTGCATATCGAAAACGCTGGGCTGAACGCTATGGCTACTGCCGCAATAAAGTCACCCCGGACGGTATTTTGCTGCATTCCGTTTCTGTTGGTGAAACGCTGGCGGCAATCCCGCTGGTTCGCGCCCTGCGCCACCGCTACCCGTCACTGCCGATCACCGTCACCACCATGACGCCAACCGGCTCTGAGCGTGCGTTATCCGCTTTCGGCAAAGACGTTCAGCACGTCTATCTGCCTTACGACCTGCCCTGTGCCATGAACCGTTTCCTGAATACCGTTCGCCCTAAGCTGGTGATCGTCATGGAAACCGAGCTGTGGCCGAATATGATTTCTGCCCTGCATGCCCGAAAAATTCCGCTGGTGATTGCCAACGCGCGCCTGTCAGAGCGCTCGGCAAAAGGTTACGGCAAGCTGGGTAAATTTATGCGCCGTCTGCTGAGTCACATCACGCTGATTGCCGCGCAGAACGAAGAAGATGCGGCGCGCTTTGTTGCCCTCGGCCTGAAACGCAACCAGCTTGCGGTAACGGGTAGCCTTAAATTCGATATTTCCGTCACGCCTGAACTCGCCGCCCGCGCGGTGACGCTGCGCCGCCAGTGGGCCCCGCGCCGCCAGGTCTGGATTGCCACCAGCACCCACGACGGCGAAGAAGAGATTATTCTGCAAGCTCATCGCAAGCTGCTGGAAAAATTCCCCGACTTACTGCTTATTTTGGTTCCCCGTCATCCGGAGCGTTTTAAAGATGCCCGCGATATGGTGCAAAAAGGCGGCTTCAGCTTCACCCTGCGCAGCACCGGTGAGATCCCCTCTAACAGCACTCAGGTGGTCATTGGCGATACGATGGGCGAACTGATGCTGCTGTACGGCATTGCCGATCTCGCCTTCGTGGGCGGCAGCCTGGTAGAGCGCGGCGGTCATAACCCGCTGGAGCCTGCAGCGCACGCCATTCCTGTGCTGATGGGGCCGCATACGTTTAACTTCAAAGATATCTGCGCTAAATTGCAGCAGGCCGACGGCTTAATTACCGTGACCGACGCGGATTCGGTGGTCAAAGAGGTATCGACCCTTCTGACCGATGAAGACTACCGCCTGTGGTACGGTCGCCACGCCGTTGAAGTGCTGCATCAGAATCAGGGCGCACTGACCCGTCTGCTGCAGCTTCTGCAACCTTATCTGCCTCAGCGGAGCCACTAATGTCACAGCGTCTGTCGGTCGTGATGATCGCCAAAAACGCCGCCGACCTGCTTCCGGACTGCCTGGCCTCTGTCGTCTGGGCTGACGAGATTGTTCTGCTTGATTCCGGCAGCGAAGACAATACGGTGGACGTTGCCCGTGCGGCGGGCGCAAAAGTTTATACCGATACCGACTGGCAGGGCTATGGCATTCAGCGCCAGCGCGCGCAGGGCTATGCCACCGGCGATTACGTTCTGATGATCGACACCGACGAGCGCATCACCCCCGAACTCCAGCAGGCCATTCAGACGGTGCTCGCCGCGCCTCAACCCGGCGCGGTCTACAGCATTGCGCGGCGTAACTATTTCCTTGGCCGCTTCATGCGCCACAGCGGCTGGTATCCTGACCGCGTGATGCGCCTGTATGAGCGCGAGCGTTATCAGTACAACGATAACCTTGTCCATGAGTCGCTGGCCTGCAACAACGCCCAGTCGATCCCCCTGACGGGCGATCTTCTTCACCTGACCTGCCGTGATTTCGCCAGCTTTCAGCGTAAACAGCTGAGCTATGCCACGGCGTGGGCGCAGGAACGCCATCAGCGGGGCAAGAAGGCCACGCTCACGGGGATCTTCACCCACACGCTGGGTGCATTCCTGAAAACGCTGCTGCTGCGGGGTGGCGTGCTGGACGGGAAGCAGGGTTGGTTACTGGCCGTGGTCAACGCGCAGTATACTTTCAACAAATACACCGAGCTGTGGGCGCTCTGCCGCGGCTACTCAGAGAAAACGTGAGCCATGAGCACAAAAGCGATTTATCCGGGTACCTTCGATCCCATCACTAACGGTCATCTTGATATCATCACCCGCGCGGCGTGCATGTTCGACAAGGTGATTCTGGCGATTGCCGCCAGCCCCAGCAAAAAGCCGATGTTCGACCTGCCCGAGCGCGTCGCGCTTGCTTGTGATGCAATCTCCCATCTGCCGAATGTTGAAGTCGTCGGGTTCAGCGACCTGATGGCGAATTTTGCCCGCGCCCAGCAGGCCAATATTCTGATCCGTGGTTTACGCGCGGTGGCAGATTTCGAGTATGAGATGCAGCTGGCGCATATGAACCGCCACCTGATGCCCGATCTGGAAAGCGTGTTCCTGATGCCTTCCAAAGAGTGGTCTTTTATCTCTTCCACGCTGGTGAAAGAGGTGGCGCGTCATCACGGCGATGTGACCCACTTCCTGCCGGTCAACGTCCACCGGGCGTTAATGGAAAAGCTGAAGTAGCCCTACTTCTGGCACTGACGACAGTAGAACGTGGCGCGCTGGGCGTGTTTCGTCGCGATAATGGGTGTGCCACACACTCTGCACGGCTCGCCTTTTCGGCCATACACCTGCAGCTCCTGCGCAAAATAGCCCGGCTTACCGTCGCTCTGCAGGAAGTCCTTCAGCGTGGTTCCCCCCTGCTCAATTGAGCGCAGCAGCACCGCTTTAATGACCCGAACCAGCAGCTCGCACTCCTGCGCTGACAGCGAAGAGGCCAGCCGATCGGGATGGATCCCGGCCGCAAACAGCGATTCGCTGGCGTAAATATTTCCCACGCCGACCACCAGCTTGTTATCCATCAGCCAGGGCTTAATCGGGGTTTTCTTTTTCGCGCACTTCTCTTTCAGGTATTCCGCATTAAAGGCCTCTGAGAGCGGTTCTGGCCCCAGATGCGCCAGTACGCTGTGCCCTTCCAGCGCTTTGGTCCACAACCATGCGCCAAAGCGCCGTGGGTCGGTATAGCGCAACACTTTGCCGTTACTCATCACCAGGTCAACGTGGTCGTGCTTTTCAGCCGGCAGCTCTTCAGTAAGGATACGCAGGCTTCCGGACATGCCCAGGTGGATGATAATCCAGCCATCTGGCAGCTCCAGCAGCAGGTATTTCGCCCGGCGCTGCACGCTGAGAATGGGTTTGTCGCTTAACGCGTGGATCTCATCGGACACCGGCCAGCGGAGGCGGCCATTACGGACAACAGCATGAAGAATGGTCGCGCCGACCAGATGCGGCTCAATGCCGCGGCGGCTGGTTTCTACCTCTGGTAACTCAGGCATGTTTCCTCCGTTGAGATGCAGAATGCAAAAAACCCCGCAGTTGCGGGGTTTTTCAATACAAGGAGTCTAAAATTATTTAATTTTAGCTTCTTTGTACAGTACGTGCTGGCGTACAACTGGATCGAACTTTTTCAGTTCCAGTTTTTCCGGCTTAGTACGTTTGTTCTTCGTGGTGGTGTAGAAGTGACCTGTACCAGCAGAAGAAACCAGCTTGATTTTCTCGCGAATACCTTTAGCCATGATTTATTTCCTCTTTAAGTACTTAGTACTTTTCGCCACGGGCACGCAGTTCGGACAGAACTGTATCGATGCCTTTCTTATCAATAACACGCATACCTTTAGCAGATACACGCAGGGTGACAAAACGCTTCTCGCTCTCAACCCAGAAACGGTGAGAGTGCAGGTTCGGCAGGAAACGGCGTTTAGTCGCGTTCAGTGCGTGGGAACGGTTGTTACCGGTCACCGGACGCTTGCCAGTAACTTGGCAGACTCGGGACATGTCTATTCTCCAAAAATCAAATTAGCTCGAGCTTCGTATGGGGTATCGGCGCCTCGTCAGGCTTTACAGCCCGGTCATCGCATAGTTCTAAGTGAACTCTCGATTGCCAGGCCCAAATGCCAAACCCGAGATTCTCAAAGGTGGCGTAGTATACGCTGACTCGGCGGTGTGCTCAAGTCCCGAACAGACAAAGATCCCGTTGGATCGCGAGAAATGGTCTAAATCCAACCACGTTCTGCAAAAGAAATGTACTCTCCGCGGCCAATTATCACATGGTCCAGCACACGAATGTCCATGAATTGACAGCATTTGATAATGCGCTCGGTGATTTCTTTGTCCGCTCTGCTCGGTTCCGCACAGCCGGAGGGGTGATTATGCGCGAGGATCACGCCGGCTGCATTCACTTTTATCGCTTCCCGCACAATTTCTCGCGGATGAACCTCAACATGGCTCAACGTGCCAGAGAAAAGGTGGCTATGTTTCAGTATCTTGTTTCGGTTATCAAGAAAGATCACCATAAAGATCTCGCGTTCGGCATCTGACAGCTGGCTTTGCAAAAATTCCAGCGTCATACCGGGTGAGAGTATTGGATCTTCTTCCTGTATACGCACGTTGTAAAAACGACGAGCCAGTTCAGCAATGGCCCGCAGCTGGGCATGTTTCGCGACGCCAATCCCTTTGACGTGTTCGAACGCCTCCAGCTCAGCCGTCAGCAAGCCATGCAATGAACCAAAATGCGCGATGAGTTCTTGTGCCATCGTGAATACGGGTTTCCCCGGCGTCCCGGTGCGCAAAAAGAGCGCCAGCAGCTCGTCATCTGTCAACAAGGTGACGCCATAGCGCAGCAATTTTTCACGCGGTAGCAGCAGTTCAGCCTCTTCCATGTTCACTCTCCTTCTGTCTGCCCCCATGCTGCCACAGGCACGTTGGCCTCTCGACGCTTGCTTTTCATTCTTGCGTAACGCCTCGCAAAGAGGACGACGGACAAAATAACCCCGTTTTTGGGATTGTGATAAAATGCCCGCTCTCTGGTGAAACCCAACAGGAAAGAATCATGATGAGCCTGGCCGGTAAAAAAATCGTTCTTGGCGTAAGCGGTGGTATTGCCGCCTATAAAGCGCCGGAGCTGGTGCGTCGTCTGCGCGAGCGCGGGGCCGACGTGCGGGTCGCGATAACCGAAGGTGGCAAAGCCTTTATCACCCCTCTGAGCCTGCAGGCCGTGTCGGGATATCCGGTCTCTGACAGCCTGCTTGACCCGGCAGCAGAAGCAGCAATGGGCCATATTGAGCTTGGGAAATGGGCAGACCTGGTCATACTTGCCCCCGCCACGGCAGATTTAATCGCCCGTGTGGCCGCGGGTATGGCGAACGATCTGGTCTCGACCATTTGCCTGGCCACGCCCGCGCCCGTCGCCGTTGTGCCCGCCATGAATCAGCAGATGTACCGCAATGCCGCCACTCAGCACAATCTGGAGACGCTGGCCTCTCGCGGCCTGCTGATTTGGGGACCAGACAGCGGCAGCCAGGCCTGCGGTGACGTGGGCCCTGGCCGTATGCTTGACCCGCTGACTATCGTCGATATGGCCGCAGCCCATTTTTCGCCTGTCAACGATCTGCAACATCTCAATATCATGATTACCGCGGGCCCAACGCGCGAGCCGCTGGATCCGGTGCGTTACATCACCAACCACAGCTCCGGTAAAATGGGGTTTGCGATCGCTGCCGCAGCGGCAAAACGCGGTGCGAACGTCACGCTGGTGAGCGGGCCTGTCCTGTTGCCTACCCCGCCGCGTGTGCAACGTATTGATGTCACTACCGCGCTGGAAATGGAAGCCGCCGTGCAGGCTCACGCGCAAAAGCAGCAGATTTTTATCGGCTGTGCAGCCGTGGCGGATTACCGGGCTGAGACGATTTCTGACGCCAAAATTAAAAAGCAAGGTGATGAATTAACGATAAAAATGGTGAAAAACCCGGATATCGTTGCCGGTGTCGCCGCGCTGAAAAGTCACCGTCCCTACGTTGTTGGGTTTGCCGCAGAAACGAATAATGTGGAAGAATATGCCCGGCAAAAACGTACCCGCAAAAACCTCGATTTGATTTGCGCGAATGACGTATCGCTGGCCACACAAGGATTTAACAGCGACAGCAATGCACTGCACCTTTTCTGGCAGGATGGAGATAAAATCTTACCGCTTGAGCGCAAGGAACTCCTGGGCCAACAATTACTGGACGAGATCGTTACCCGTTATGATGAAAAAAATCGACGTTAAGATTCTGGACCCGCGTGTTGGTGAGCAATTCCCGCTGCCGACCTATGCCACCTCCGGCTCTGCCGGTCTTGACCTGCGCGCCTGTCTCGATGACGCCGTAGAGCTGGCGCCGGGTGCAACCACCCTGATCCCAACCGGTCTGGCGATTCACATTGCTGACCCGTCGCTCGCGGCAGTGATCCTGCCACGTTCTGGTCTGGGCCATAAGCATGGCGTCGTGCTGGGTAACCTGGTCGGCCTGATCGACTCTGATTACCAGGGTCAGCTGATGGTGTCCGTCTGGAACCGCGGTCAGGACAGCTTCACGATTGAACCTGGCGAGCGTATTGCTCAGATGGTCTTTGTACCGGTTGTGCAGGCAGAATTTAACCTGGTGGCAGACTTTGATGCCACCGACCGTGGCGAAGGCGGCTTCGGCCATTCCGGACGCAAATAGTCGCCCGACAGATACGCATCTCGCAGCGCCATAATGCAATAACAAACCGCAAACGTTAGTTTGCGGTCGCTGTGTGGATGCCAGCCTGGCAGTGCTTATTTTCAGGGGTATTTTGTAACATGGCAGAAAAACAAACCGCGAAAAGGAATCGTCGCGAAGAAATACTTCAATCTCTGGCTCTGATGCTTGAATCCAGCGATGGCAGTCAACGCATCACCACCGCAAAACTGGCCGCTTCTGTAGGCGTGTCGGAGGCGGCGCTGTATCGTCATTTCCCGAGCAAAACCCGGATGTTCGACAGCCTGATCGAGTTTATCGAAGACAGCCTGATCACGCGCATTAACCTGATTCTGAAAGACGAAAAAGACACCACCGCGCGTCTGCGTCTGATTGTACAGTTGATTCTGGGCTTTGGTGAGCGCAACCCGGGCTTAACCCGTATCCTGACCGGCCACGCCCTGATGTTTGAGCAGGACCGCCTGCAGGGCCGCATCAACCAGCTTTTTGAGCGTATCGAAGCCCAGCTGCGGCAGGTGCTGCGCGAGAAGAAAATGCGTGAAGGAGAAGGTTACACCGTCGATGAAACGCTGCTGGCGGGCCAGATCCTGGCGTTTTGCGAGGGTATGCTCTCCCGCTTTGTGCGCAGCGAATTCAAATACCGTCCAACGGACGATTTTGACGCCCGCTGGCCGTTAGTGGCTGCTCAGTTGCAGTAACACCGTTGCCGGATGGCGGCTTCGCCTTATCCGGCCTACGAAACGCGCAGGCCCGGTAAGCGTCGCGCCACCGGGCACTTCAATTACACGCCAAACTCTTCGCGATACCGACGTACCGCTGCCAGATGGTCCGCCATCTCCGGCTTCTCTTCCAGATAGGCGATCAGGTCTTTCAGGGTGATGATGGATGTCACTTTACAACCGTAATCACGCTCGACTTCCTGAATAGCGGAAATGTCGCCGCGTCCACGCTCCTGACGATCCAGAGATATCAACACGCCTGCGAGGGTCGCAGCATGAGCCTGGATAATTTCCATGGATTCACGAATTGCCGTGCCCGCAGTGATCACATCATCCACCAGCATGACGCGGCCCTGAAGCGCACTGCCGACCAGGCTGCCGCCTTCACCGTGGGTTTTGGCCTCTTTACGGTTAAAGCAGTACGGCACGTCGCGGTCGTGATGTTCGGCCAGCGCTACCGCTGTGGTCGTGGCGATCGGAATACCTTTGTAGGCCGGACCAAACAGCAGGTCGAAATCAATCCCGGAATCCACCAGCGCTTCGGCATAGAAACGGCCTAACAGTGCCAGATCGCGCCCGGTATTAAACAGCCCGGCGTTGAAGAAATAGGGGCTCTTACGCCCGGATTTCAGCGTAAATTCGCCAAACTTAAGTACCTGCTTGTTAAGCGCAAACTCAATAAACTGGCGCTGATACGATTTCATGGATTTGCTCCTTTGGTTTTTACGGTCTTACAGGCAAAAAAAAGGCGACTCATTGGTCGCCTTTAAAATCAATTTTCTAACGCCGCTTTCTGCGTCGTTACAATGGATTCGATTCCCCCTCGGGCCAGCGCCAACAAGGTAAGAAGCTCTTCGTGGGTGAACGGCTCGCCTTCTGCCGTACCCTGTACCTCAATGATACGACCGTCTTCGGTCATTACCACGTTCATGTCGGTCTCGGCTGCGGAATCCTCAACGTATTCCAGATCGCAAAGTGCTTCACCGTTAACGATACCCACGGATACGGCTGCAACCATCCCTTTCATAGGATTGTTTTTCAGCTTGCCGGCAGCAATCAGCTTGTTCAGGGCATCGGCCAGTGCCACACATGCACCGGTAATGGATGCCGTGCGCGTGCCGCCATCAGCCTGAATGACGTCGCAGTCCAGGGTGATGGTGAATTCGCCAAGGACTTTGAGGTCAACGGCTGCACGCAGTGCACGCGCGATCAGACGTTGAATTTCCATGGTACGGCCGCCCTGCTTGCCCTTCGCCGCTTCACGGGCGTTACGGGTATGTGTCGCGCGCGGCAGCATGCCGTACTCAGCGGTGATCCAGCCCTGGCCCTGACCTTTCAGGAAGCGCGGAACGCCTTCTTCGATAGAGGCGGTGCACAGAACCTTGGTGTCACCAAACTCAACCAGCACGGAGCCTTCAGCGTGTTTTGTATAGTTACGGGTCAGGGTGACGGGACGCACCTGATTGGCGCTACGACCTGATGGACGCATGATGGATTCTCCGGCTTGAAACGAATGTGGCTGCGCATTATACGGATTAAACGTGCTTATTCCTATCCTGACAAAGCCCTGAAAGCTATAATCCCCCATCTCTCCTTTAAAAACGGGAATGTCTATGATCCGCAGTATGACCGCCTACGCCCGGCGTGAAATCAAGGGTAGCTGGGGTAGCGCTACCTGGGAAATGCGCTCGGTAAACCAGCGCTATCTGGAAACGTATTTCCGTATGCCTGAGCAGTTCCGCAGCCTGGAGCCTGTGGTGCGTGAGCGTATTCGTTCTCGTCTGACGCGCGGTAAAGTGGAATGTAACCTGCGCTTTGAGCCGGATGCCAGCGCGCAGGGTGAGCTGATCCTCAACGAAAAGCTGGCGAAACAGCTCGTGAACGCGGCGAACTGGGTCAAGATGCAGAGCGATGAAGGCGAAATCAACCCGGTCGATATTCTGCGCTGGCCTGGCGTCATGGCTGCCGGTGAACAGGATCTGGATGCGATTGCCGCTGAGATTCTTGCCGCCCTTGACGGTACGCTGGACGACTTCATCGTTGCCCGTGAAACCGAAGGCCAGGCGCTGAAAGCCCTGATTGAGCAGCGCCTTGAAGGCGTGAGCACCGAAGTGGCCAAAGTCCGCACCCATATGCCGGAAGTGCTGCAATGGCAGCGCGAGCGCCTGGTGTCCAAACTGGAAGAAGCGGAAGTCCAGCTGGAAAACACGCGTCTGGAACAAGAGCTGGTGCTGATGGCGCAGCGTATTGACGTTGCTGAAGAACTGGACCGTCTGGAAGCGCACGTTAAAGAGACCTACAACATTCTGAAGAAGAAAGAAGCCGTGGGCCGCCGCCTCGACTTTATGATGCAGGAGTTCAACCGTGAGTCGAACACCCTGGCGTCCAAGTCGATCAATTCTGACGTCACCAATTCGGCAATTGAGCTGAAAGTACTGATTGAGCAGATGCGCGAGCAGATCCAGAATATTGAGTAATGCCTGTTTTGGGTGGCGTTCGATAGCGCCACCCATTATTATTTCTAATCCTTATATTTGAGTATTTTCTCACCACACCGCCGTTCATCAGCCTTTTTCTATTTGCGTTAATAAAAATTAATAGGGCAAACCTGCTCACCTTAGAAAATCTCAATCGCGATCGTGCGCACAAATAGCTAACCTTCCCGCGTTCACACCGGAGGGTATATGCTGCTTCACGTTCTTTATCTGATTGGTATCACCGCAGAAGCCATGACCGGCGCGCTTGCAGCCGGACGTCGCCGTATGGACACCTTCGGCGTGATTATCATTGCCACCGCGACCGCGCTTGGCGGCGGTTCCGTGCGTGATATTCTGCTGGGGCACTACCCGCTTGGCTGGGTTAAAAACCCTGAATACGTCATTATTGTGGCGACTGCCGCCGTGTTAACCACCATTGTGGCTCCTGTTATGCCTCATCTGCGCCGTCTGTTCCTGGTGCTGGATGCGCTTGGGCTCATCGTTTTTTCAATCATCGGGGCACAGATCGCGCTCGATATGGGCGAAGGCCCGGTTATCGCGACTATTGCCGCGGTGATAACAGGCGTGTTTGGCGGCGTGCTGCGCGATATGTTCTGCAAGCGCATTCCTCTGGTCTTTCAGAAAGAACTGTATGCCGGTATCTCCTTCGCCGCTGCGGTGCTCTACGTCGCCCTTCAGCACTATGTGTCCAACCATGATGTGGTGATCATCTCCACGCTGCTGTTTGGCTTTACCGCGCGTATGCTCGCCCTGCGGCTGAAGCTCGGGCTCCCCGTATTCCACTACAAGCACAACGCACACTAAAAACCGTTGATTTGCTGGTCAGCTAGCCACTTTGCCAGCGCATCAACCTGAGGCGCGTGCATCCAGCTGATGATTTGCCGCGCTTTCTCCTTACCTGTGCCGGGTAAGGTTTGCCATTCAGCTACACTGCGCTGGCTCATCGCATGCCAGGACGTCGTACCGGCAGCATTCAGCGTGATTTTAGACAGCGGAACGCCCATCGCAACTATCCAGCGAATGAAGGGGTACTTGCGTACCAGATTAAATTGATGCCAAAGCGCCAACCCGCGCGTGGAGGAAAATCCCGGAGTGGCTTGCAGCTGCGCCTGCGTTAAGAGCAGCCACGAAAAAATATGTTCAAAATGGTGCGCATTCCAGAGCGCACGCCATCCCGATTCTCCTATCCCGTCAATATCCAGCCCCTGCCTGGAGCCAATCCACGTCAAGCGGGCAAAGAATTGCTCCATACATTCCGGTGAGGCATAAAAGCAGCTTAGCGAATGATATTGTGGAGACGGAGGCTGCGGCTTTTGCCGCTCAGCGCTTCGCCACACCACCTCATCAAGCCGGGGGATCCCTTGCCCGGCCAGGCTCACCAGGATTTGATCGCCTGGAGCAATATCAAGCCGCTGCCAGCGACCCACTGACCCCAGGCTGACTCTCTGTACGCGCTTATCATCAATCTGCACAGGTTCAAGGACGGCCACGACGGAGACCTTCCCCGTACGGCCCACAGCAAACTGAATGTCCCTCACCCCGGCAACCTGTGAAACCGGCGCATATTTCCATGCGACCACCCACTGTCCGTCACCGGGTAACCAGCTGTCGCCGGGTGGCTCATCCGCTGAACGCAAGACGATGCCATCGGTCACAAATGGCAAAGCCGAGGTTTGCCACCGGGCGCGCTGTTTTTCTACCTCATCAACGGAATGCACCGGTAGCGTGAAGCGCGCGGTTAAATCGAACCCTGCTCTCGATAACTCGCTGAGATGTTGTTGCATCGATTTTGGGCCGTCTGGCCAGGCCCAGAGGAAGACGCCGATGTTGCTCAGTAGAGACCTGTCGGTTTGCCGCATCATGATGCCCGCAACTTTAGCTCGCGCATTCATCCCGCCCATCTTCTGCTGAATATGGTTATCACGCAGCAGGAAAAGCTCTCCTTGCAGCACGCTGTTGGCAAGCGCACCGTCCAGACTTTTGGGAACCGACGGTATCGCACGAACCTGTTCGGTCCAGTCTTCACCCTTTATTCCATCACCGCGGCTGATCGCCTGGGATAGCGTCCCGTTACGGTAGATTAACGTCACCGCGACGCCATCCACTTTGGGCTGCACCCAGAGGTCATGACGCGGCTGCATCCACTGGCGCAGTTCTTCTTTACCCGCCACCTTTTGGACCCCCGTATGGGCAACAGGATGTATTACCGTCCCGCCCAGGGCAGGCAGCATGCTTTCAGATGTGTCGTAACCAAAACACCGCTGCCACTGCTTTAACCGGGCATTGAGCTGATCGTAAACGTCATCGCTTACCTCGCTCGTACCTTGTTTCCAGTAAGCATCATCCCAGCGTTTAATTTGCGCGCTTAACGTCGCAATCTCTTTGTCCGCTTTTGCCTGCGACCACACCGGGCACACCGCCGCGCCATAACCGCACCAAAACAGCATCAAACCGCTTAACCATCGCCACATTGCTACCCCTCCTTTGCATTGCAGGAGGTATACCCCGATGCCCTAAATGACGCTAACGGCAACATTTCACTCTACGAGGCGCTATCCAGCATTTATTTTTGTTGCTGAAAACCCCGGATAAAACCTGAAAACGGCACGCAAAATTCAATAATCCAGCTTAAAAAGTGTGACAAAGACTACGTCACGGTGCAGTGACGTGTATAATAAGCCCGTATGTAGGACTTCTTCGCTAACACATACAAAAGACTCTCATGGCTCAAGGCACGCTTTATATTGTTTCTGCCCCTAGTGGCGCGGGTAAATCCAGCCTTATTCAGGCACTGTTAAAAACCCAACCGTTGTACGACACGCAGGTTTCTGTTTCTCACACCACGCGCCAGCCGCGTCCGGGTGAAGTGCACGGTGAACACTATTTCTTCGTCGATCACGATCAGTTCAGGGCGATGATTGGCAGAGACGCGTTTCTTGAACACGCGGAAGTTTTCGGTAACTACTACGGAACCTCGCGTGAAACCATTGAGCAGGTTCTGGCAACCGGCGTGAATGTCTTCCTGGATATCGACTGGCAGGGCGCAGAGCAGATTCGCAAGAAAATGCCTGATTCGCGCAGTATCTTTATTTTACCGCCATCGAAAGATGAGCTGGACCGCCGTCTGCGTGGCCGCGGCCAGGACAGCGAAGAAGTGATCGCAAAGCGTATGGAACAGGCAGTTGCAGAAATGAGCCATTACGCGGAGTATGATTACCTTATTGTGAATGATGATTTTGATGCCGCGCTGAGCGACCTCAAGACCATTCTTCGTGCAGAACGCCTGCGTATGAGCCGCCAGAAGCAGCGACATGACGCATTAATCACCAAACTGTTGGCAGACTGAACCCACTTTCAGTATCATGCCCAGTCATTTCTTCACCTGTGGAGCATTTTAAGTATGGCACGCGTAACTGTTCAGGACGCTGTAGAGAAAATTGGTAACCGTTTTGACCTGGTGCTGGTCGCCGCGCGTCGCGCTCGTCAGATGCAGGTAGGCGGTAAAGATCCGCTGGTACCGGAAGAAAACGATAAAACCACCGTTATTGCACTTCGCGAAATCGAAGAAGGTCTGATCAACAACCAGATCCTCGACGTGCGCGAGCGCCAGGAGCAGCAAGAGCAGGAAGCCGCAGAACTGCAGGCCGTAACCGCCATTGCTGAAGGTCGTCGTTAATTAAACCTGCGGGTCGCCCTTGTATCTGTTTGAAAGCCTGAATCAACTGATTCAAACCTACCTGCCTGAAGACCAGATTAAGCGTCTTCAGCAGGCGTATCTCGTTGCACGTGACGCTCACGAGGGCCAGACACGTTCAAGCGGTGAACCCTATATCACGCACCCGGTAGCGGTGGCCTGTATTCTGGCCGAGATGAAACTCGACTACGAAACGCTGATGGCCGCCCTGCTGCATGACGTGATCGAAGATACCCCTGCCACCTATCAGGACATGGAACAGCTGTTTGGCAAAAGCGTTGCCGAACTGGTGGAAGGGGTCTCTAAGCTTGATAAGCTGAATTTCCGCGACAAGAAAGAGGCGCAAGCCGAAAACTTTCGCAAGATGATTATGGCGATGGTGCAGGATATCCGCGTCATTCTCATCAAACTCGCTGACCGTACCCACAATATGCGCACGCTGGGCTCACTTCGCCCGGATAAACGTCGCCGCATTGCCCGTGAAACCCTCGAAATCTACAGCCCGCTGGCACACCGTTTAGGTATTCATCACATCAAAACCGAGCTGGAAGAGCTGGGCTTTGAAGCGTTGTACCCGAACCGCTATCGCGTGATTAAAGAGGTGGTGAAAGCCGCACGTGGTAACCGTAAAGAGATGATTCAAAAAATCCTCTCTGAAATTGAAGGGCGGTTACAGGAAGCGGGAATTCCGTGCCGCGTCAGCGGTCGCGAAAAGCACTTGTACTCCATCTACTGCAAAATGGTGCTCAAAGAGCAGCGTTTTCACTCGATCATGGATATTTACGCGTTCCGCGTAATCGTCCACGACTCAGATACCTGCTACCGCGTGCTGGGGCAGATGCACAGCCTGTACAAGCCGCGTCCGGGTCGCGTGAAAGATTACATCGCCATTCCCAAGGCGAACGGCTATCAATCTTTACATACCTCCATGATCGGCCCGCACGGGGTGCCTGTTGAGGTGCAAATTCGCACCGAAGACATGGACCAGATGGCGGAAATGGGTGTAGCAGCACACTGGGCTTATAAAGAGCACGGTGGCGAAAGCAGCACAACCGCGCAAATCCGCGCCCAGCGCTGGATGCAAAGTCTGCTGGAGCTGCAGCAGAGTGCCGGTAGCTCGTTTGAATTTATCGAGAGCGTTAAATCCGATCTCTTCCCGGATGAGATTTACGTTTTCACACCAGAAGGGCGCATTGTCGAACTGCCTGCTGGTGCAACACCGGTCGACTTCGCTTACGCCGTGCATACCGATATCGGTCACGCCTGCGTGGGTGCTCGCGTCGACAGACAGCCTTACCCGCTTTCTCAGCCGCTCGCCAGCGGCCAGACGGTGGAAATTATTACCGCGCCGGGCGCCCGTCCGAACGCGGCCTGGCTGAACTTTGTCGTGAGCTCCAAAGCGCGCGCCAAAATTCGTCAGCTGCTGAAAAACCTCAAGCGCGATGACTCCGTCAGCCTGGGGCGTCGTCTGCTCAACCATGCGTTGGGCGGCAGCCGCAAGCTGGCCGAAATCCCGCAGGAGAATATCCAGCATGAGCTGGAGCGCATGAAGCTCGCTACGCTGGATGACCTTCTGGCAGAAATTGGCCTCGGCAACGCCATGAGCGTCGTGGTGGCGAAGAACCTGCAGCAGGCTGACACCACGTCTGTTCCTGCAGCGGCGCAAACCCATGGCCATCTGCCAATCAAAGGTGCTGACGGGGTGCTCATCACCTTCGCCAAATGCTGCCGACCGATCCCAGGCGACCCGATTATTGCGCACGTCAGTCCTGGTAAAGGGCTGGTAATCCATCACGAGTCTTGCCGTAACATCCGTGGCTATCAGAAAGAGCCTGAGAAGTTTATGGCCGTCGAGTGGGACAAAGAGACGGCGCAGGAATTTATCACCGAAATTAAGGTGGATATGTTCAACCACCAGGGTGCGCTGGCGAACCTGACGGCAGCGATCAACACGGCCTCCTCCAATATTCAGAGCCTGAATACGGAAGAGAAAGATGGCCGCGTATACAGCGCCTTTATCCGTCTGACCGCCCGTGACCGTGTGCATCTGGCGAACATTATGCGCAAAATCCGCGTGATGCCGGACGTGATTAAAGTCACCCGAAACCGAAATTAGTGGTATGAATTCACAACGTTATGCTCGTATTTGCGAAATGCTCGCCAGGCGGCAGCCGGACCTGACGGTCTGCATGGAGCAGGTCCATAAACCTCATAACGTCGCTGCTATTGTCCGTACCGCAGACGCCGTAGGCGTGCATGAAGTGCACGCCGTCTGGCCAGGCAACCGCATGCGCAACATGGTTTCCGCTGCTGCAGGCAGTAACAGCTGGGTCTCTGTCAAAAATCACCAAACTGTCGGCGAAGCTGTATCGCACCTGAAAGAGCGCGGTATGCAGGTGCTTGCCACTCACCTCTCCGATAAAGCCGTGGACTTCCGCGAGATCGACTACACCCGTCCGACCTGCATTTTGATGGGTCAGGAGAAAACGGGGATCACGCAGGAAGCGCTGGATCTGGCGGATCGGGACATCATCATCCCGATGACCGGCATGGTGCAGTCCTTGAACGTCTCCGTTGCCTCTGCGCTCATTCTGTACGAAGCGCAGCGCCAGCGTCAGAACGCCGGAATGTACAAGCGCGCAAACAGCACGCTGCCGGAGGAAGAACAGCAGCGACTGCTGTTTGAAGGTGGATATCCGGTGTTGGCGCGCGTCGCGAAACAGAAGAAATTGCCTTACCCCCACGTCAACGCGCAGGGCGAAATTGAAGCCGATGCCGAGTGGTGGTCCACCATGCAGTTCGCAGGATAACCCATGAAAGGCCGCCTGCTGGACGCCATACCGCTCAATACGCTGACCGGCGTAGGCGCGGCGCAAAGCAGTAAACTGGCGAAGATTGGCCTGCATACCGTGCAGGATCTTCTGCTGCACCTCCCCCTGCGTTACGAAGACCGCACCCAACTCTATAAAATTGGCGATCTCCTCCCCGCCATTTACGCTAACGTCGAAGGCGAAGTGCTGAACTGCAACATCACCTTTGGCGGTCGCCGAATGATGACCTGCCAGATTAGCGACGGTACCGGCATTCTCACCCTGCGCTTTTTCAACTTCAGCGCGGCAATGAAAAATAGCCTGGCGACGGGCCGACGCGTGCTGGCCTACGGGGAAGCGAAACGCGGGAAATTCGGCGCAGAGATGATTCACCCTGAGTACCGCGTGCAGGGCGACCTCAGTACGCCGGATCTGCAGGAGACGCTCACGCCGGTTTACCCGACGACGGAAGGCATCAAGCAGGCGACGCTGCGTAAGCTCACCGATCAGGCGCTTGAGCTTCTTGATACCTGTGCCATAACCGAACTGCTGCCACCCGAGCTGGCGCAGGGGATGATGAGCCTGCCTGAAGCGATGCGTACCCTGCACCGCCCGCCGCCCTCGCTGCAGCTTAGCGATTTAGAAACCGGCAAACACCCTGCCCAACAGCGTCTTATCCTTGAGGAATTACTGGCGCATAACCTGAGCATGCTGGCGCTTCGCGCTGGCGCACAGCGTTTTCATGCCCAGCCGCTAAGCCAGCGTGATGAGCTCAAAGATAAGCTGCTGGCCTCGCTGCCGTTTAAGCCCACCAACGCCCAGGCGCGCGTCACTGCTGAAATAGAACGTGATATGGCGCTGGATGTGCCGATGATGCGCCTTGTGCAGGGCGACGTAGGTTCCGGTAAAACGCTGGTTGCCGCACTGGCCGCGCTGCGCGCCATAGCCCACGGCAAGCAGGTGGCGCTGATGGCACCGACCGAACTGTTGGCCGAACAGCACGCCAATAACTTCCGCAGCTGGTTCGCGCCGCTTGGGGTTGAAGTCGGCTGGCTCGCCGGAAAGCAAAAAGGCAAAGCGCGCATTGCGCAACAGGACGCTATCGCCAGCGGCCAGGTGCAGATGATTGTCGGCACACACGCCATCTTCCAGGAGCAGGTACAGTTCAACGGTCTTGCTCTGGTGATCATCGATGAACAGCACCGCTTTGGCGTGCACCAGCGTCTGGCACTGTGGGAAAAAGGTCTTCAGCAGGGCTTCCACCCGCACCAGCTGATCATGACCGCCACGCCTATCCCGCGCACCCTGGCAATGACCGCCTACGCGGACCTGGACACCTCCACCATCGATGAACTGCCGCCTGGCCGCACGCCGGTGACCACCGTCGCCATCCCGGACACGCGCCGCAGCGAAATTATCGAACGCGTGCGCAACGCCTGTACCCACGAAGGGCGTCAGGCGTACTGGGTTTGTACGCTGATTGAAGAGTCGGAACTGCTTGAAGCGCAGGCCGCCGAAGCAACGTGGGAAGAGCTGAAGCTGGCGCTTCCCGAACTGAACGTTGGCCTGGTGCACGGGCGAATGAAGCCCGCCGAAAAACAGGCGGTAATGCAGTCGTTCAAGCAGGGTGATTTACATCTGCTGATCGCCACCACGGTGATCGAAGTAGGCGTGGACGTCCCAAATTCCAGCCTGATGATCATCGAAAACCCGGAGCGACTGGGCCTTGCACAGCTCCACCAGCTGCGTGGTCGCGTTGGCCGCGGTGCGGTCGCCTCCCACTGCGTGCTGCTCTATAAAGCACCACTCTCGAAAACGGCGCAGATGCGTTTGCAGGTGTTGCGCGACAGCAACGACGGTTTCGTGATTGCGCAAAAAGACCTGGAGATCCGCGGCCCGGGCGAACTGCTGGGTACGCGCCAGACCGGAAACGCCGAATTTAAAGTGGCTGATTTACTGCGCGATCAGGCCATGATCCCCGAAGTTCAGCGCCTCGCGCGCCATATTCATGAACGCTACCCCGAGCAGGCGGCAGCGCTAATTGAGCGCTGGATGCCGGAAACCGAGCGCTATTCTAACGCTTGAACATCAGCTGAACATGGGCAGCATCAGGTAAAGCTTGATGACTATTGCATTCACAATATCAATAAAGAACGCCCCCACCATCGGCACCACCAGAAACGCTATATGCGACGGCCCGAAACGCTCGGTGATGGCCTGCATATTAGCAATCGCCGTGGGCGTTGCGCCAAGGCCAAACCCGCAGTGCCCTGCCGCCAGGACCGCCGCATCGTAATTTTTCCCCATCACCCGCCATGTCACAAAGATGGCGTAAAGCGCCATAAACAGGGTTTGCACCGCCAGAATGGCGAAGATTGGCAGCGCCAGTGACGCCAGCTCCCACAGCTTGAGGCTCATCAGCGCCATTGCCAGGAAAAGCGATAAGCAGACGTTGCCCATGACCGACACCGCCCGTTCAAACACGCGATAGAAGCCCAGCATTGCCAGCCCGTTGCTCAACACCACGCCGACAAACAGTACGCAGACGAAGGTGGGCAGCTCCAGCACCGTACCTGTCAGCCATTGTGCAATCGCCTTCCCCAGCGTCAGGCAGATAGCCATTAAGGCAATGGTCTCTATCAACACCAGCGAAGAGATGGTGCGTTCGGCGTCCGGCTTTTCAAAAATGGTTGGCGCAACATTATCGTCGGGAATGCCCTGCGGCGTGGGCGAGTGCTTCACCAGATAGCGGGCCACAGGCCCACCCAGCAGGCCGCCTAAAATAAGGCCAAAGGTGGCGCAGGCCATCGCCACTTCCATCGCATTTTCAAATCCGTACTGCTCAACAAACACCTCGCTCCAGGCGGCACCCGTACCGTGGCCGCCAAGCAGCGTCACAGAGCCGGCGAGCAGCCCCATCAGCGGGTTCAGGCCAAGGAGATACGCCATGCTGAGCCCAATTACGTTTTGCATCAGCAAAAGGCCGATAACTACCAGCAGAAAAAGTCCCAGCACTTTTCCACCGGAGCGCAGACTGGCCAGATTCGCATTCAGACCAATAGTGGCAAAGAATGCCAGCATCAGCGGGTCTCGCAGCGACATATCGAAATCAAATTCCAGGTCCATGCTCTTTTTTAAGATCAGTAGCGCAATGGCCACCAGCAAACCGCCCGCAACCGGCTCCGGTATGGTGTATCTCTTAAGCAACGAAATGCTGTGCACCAGCTTTCGCCCAAGCAGAAGTACCAGCGTTGCGGCAACAAGGGTGGTCAACGTATCGAGATGGATCATAGGTGGCTCCTGTTATGCGCACGCAGCCTGTTAACGCGGCATTCCCCTGGACGATTTTCGCTCATCATGAGCTCAATATTGAAAAGTGTAGGGGACTTTCTGACATCAACATGAGAAAAGCCATACCTCTATGGTGGCTATTACACTATTTTTCGCTGGCAATCGTTTGCTTTTACCAGGTGGTCAGATAAAATGCCCGCTTTTCACCCTGGGATTGCCGCCGATGTCCGTTAACACCGTAGAGTCTCCTGATGCGCAACCGGTTGCGCAGAAGCAAAATAGCGAATTAATTTACCGCCTTGAAGATCGTCCGCCGCTGCCGCAGACGCTGTTCGCTGCCTGTCAGCACCTTCTGGCGATGTTTGTTGCGGTGATCACGCCGGCGCTGCTGATCTGCCAGGCGCTCGGGTTACCGGCACAGGACACTCAGCACATCATCAGCATGTCCCTCTTTGCCTCCGGCGTCGCCTCTATTATTCAAATTAAAGCCTGGGGTCCTGTAGGGTCTGGATTGCTGTCGATTCAGGGTACCAGCTTTAACTTTGTCGCCCCGCTGATCATGGGCGGCACGGCGCTCAAAACCGGCGGCGCGGACGTTCCGACCATGATGGCGGCACTCTTCGGCACGCTGATGCTGGCCAGCTGTACAGAGATGGTGATTTCCCGCGTTCTGCACCTGGCGCGCCGCGTCATCACTCCGCTGGTCTCCGGCGTGGTGGTGATGATAATCGGCCTGTCGCTGATTCAGGTGGGTCTGACCTCCATCGGCGGTGGCTATGCGGCAATGAGCGACCACACCTTCGGCGCACCGAAAAACCTGCTGCTGGCAGGCGTGGTGTTGGCAATCATCATTCTGCTTAACCGTCAGCGTAACCCTTACCTGCGCGTTGCCTCGCTGGTTATCGCGATGGCGGCCGGTTACCTGATGGCCTGGGCGCTGGATATGCTGCCGCAAAATACCGCACCGACGAATGCCGCGCTGATCACTATCCCAACGCCGCTCTACTACGGCCTGGGCATTGACTGGGGCCTTCTGCTGCCGCTGATGCTGGTCTTTATGATCACCTCTCTGGAAACCATCGGCGATATCACCGCAACCTCCGACGTCTCTGAACAGCCGGTGTCCGGCCCGCTGTATATGAAGCGTCTGAAAGGCGGCGTGCTGGCGAACGGCCTGAACTCGTTTGTTTCCGCCGTGTTCAACACTTTCCCGAACTCCTGCTTTGGCCAGAATAACGGCGTGATCCAGCTCACCGGCGTTGCCAGCCGTTACGTGGGCTTTGTGGTGGCGCTGATGCTGATTGTCCTCGGCCTGTTCCCGGCGGTGAGCGGCTTTGTGCAACACATTCCTGAGCCGGTTCTCGGCGGCGCAACGCTGGTTATGTTCGGCACCATCGCGGCCTCCGGCGTGCGTATCGTCTCCCGCGAGCCGCTTAACCGCCGCGCGATCATGATTATCGCGCTGTCGCTGGCCGTCGGTCTGGGCGTGTCTCAGCAGCCGCTGATCCTGCAGTTTGCGCCGGACTGGGTGAAAAACCTGCTCTCTTCCGGCATCGCGGCTGGCGGTATTACTGCTATCGTGCTGAACCTCGTTTTCCCGCCTGAAAAGAACTGATCGCCTTCACGGCGGGCAGTCAATGCCCGCCGTGACATCTCTTTACACCATTCCCGCCTTGAGGATTGCGCATAAATCGTGCATAACTCCTTTATGTGCGTTTCACGGGATGGAAGACCATGAAATTTATTGGAAAGCTGCTCGTCTATCTTCTTATCGCCCTGCTCATTGTGGCGCTGGCGTTTTATTTCCTGCTCCAGACCCGCTGGGGCGCGTCTCAGGTCAGCAGTTGGGTCACGGTAAATACCGATTACGAACTGAATTTCGACCTGATGGATCACCGCTTTTCATCGCCTTCCCACATCATTCTGGAAAACGTCACCTTTGGTCGTGACGGCAAACCCGCCACGCTGGTCGCCAAAAAAGTCGATATTGGTCTAAGCAGCCGTCAGGTTACCGATCCGCTGCACATGGACACCATCGCCCTGTTCGACGGCACGCTAAATCTCTCTCCGCAGACCGCGCCGCTGCCGTTCCAGGCCGACCGCCTGCAGCTGAACAACATGGCGTTTAACAGCCCGAACACCGAATGGGATCTCAGCGCGCAAAAGGTCACCGGCGGCGTCAGCCCGTGGCAGCCGGAAGCGGGGAACGTGCTGGGTAAAAACGCGCAGATCCAGATGAGCGCGGGCTCGCTCACCCTCAACGGCGTACCGGCCAGTAACGTCCTGATCCAGGGCCAGCTCAACGGTAAAGAGGTGGTGCTCAATACCATCGGCGCCGACATGGCGCGCGGCTCGCTCACCGGCTCCGCCCTGCGCAATGCCGACGGCAGCTGGATAATAGATTCCATGCGTTTGAATGACATCCGCCTGCAAAGCGATAAATCGCTGATGGATTTCTTCGCCCCGATCACCACGCTCCCTTCTCTGCAAATTGGCCGTCTGGAAGTGACCGACGCCCGCCTGCAGGGACCCGACTGGGCGGTAACCGACCTCGACTTAAGCCTGCGCAACCTGACGCTGAGTAAAGGCGACTGGCAAAGCCAGGAGGGGCGTTTGTCCATGAATGCCAGCGAGTTTATCTACGGTTCGCTGCATCTGTTTGACCCGATCCTGAATGCGGAATTCTCCCCGCAGGGTATCGCGCTGCGCCAGTTTACCTCCCGCTGGGAAGGCGGCATGGTGCGCACCTCCGGTAACTGGCTGCGCGACGGTAAGGCCCTGGTGCTGGACGATGCCGCCATTGCCGGGCTGGAATACACCCTGCCTGACAACTGGAAAACGCTGTGGATGGATCCCCTGCCGGAATGGCTGAACAGCGTCACCCTGAAAAAATTCGGCCTGAGCCGCAACCTGGTGATTGATATCGACCCGGCCTTCCCGTGGCAGATCACCTCTCTGGATGGTTACGGTGCGAACCTGCGCGTGGCTAAAGATCGGCAGTGGGGCGTGTGGGGAGGCAACGCAACATTGAACGGTGCGGCGGCCACCTTTAACCGCGTGGACGTGCGACGTCCCTCGCTGGCGCTGAACGCCAACGCCGCAACGGTTAACATTACCGAGCTGAGCGCCTTTACCGAAAAAGGGATCCTTGAAGCCACGGGAACCGTGTCCCAGCTTCCACAGCGACAAACCACCGTGAGCCTGAACGGGCGCGGCGTGCCGCTTAACGTTTTACAACAGTGGGGCTGGCCAGCGCTGCCGATTACGGGCGACGGTAATATTCAGCTCACCGCCAGCGGCAGCGTGCATGCCAACGCCCCGTTGAAGCCAACGGTAAACGGCAAGCTGAGCGCGGTGAATATGGATAAGCAGCAGGTGCAGCAGACGATGACCGACGGGATGGTGTCGGCGGTGGCTCCGGCACAGTAAATAGCCGGGTGGCGGCTTCGCCTTACCCGGCCTACGATCCCATGTAGGCCCGGTAAGCGAAGCGCCACCGGGCATTTTTCCAGTTCAGAAGTGAACCACCACCTCATTCCCCTCCGCTTTCACCACCACGCCCCACTCGCTGCCCGCGTGTGAACCGCCCTTCACGCCGCTCACTTTCTGCACGTTGCGCAAGCAGACCGACCAGTTCCGCGCCTCGCCTTCACCCTTAATGGTCACGGTGTCGCCGCTGCGGGTGGCCTTCAGGGTAAACGCCACGGAGCCGTCCGCCGCAGGCACTTCGCTGACCGCGGTTGCACCATCGGCCAGGTTAAACAGCTGGAAGGCCGTCCCCTCGTTCCACGCGTAGTCCGGCTTCTGGTTATTGTTACCCAGCGCCAGCAGCGTGTTATCGCGCACGTAGACCGGCAGGCTCTGGAAATCATGCTGCTGCTTATGCCAGCGGCTGCCCTGAATTTCATCGTTATGCCACAGATGCGTCCAGCGGCCTTCCGGCAGGTAGAACTGCACGTCGCCCGCCTCGGAGAACACCGGCGCCACCATTACCGAATCCCCCAGCATGTACTGGCGGTCGAGGTAATCGCACGCCGGATCGTCCGGGAACTCCAGCATCATCGCGCGCAGCATCGGCGTGCCGAACTCGCGGGCCAGCGCCGCCTGGCGATACAGGTACGGCATCATCCGGCATTTCAGCTGGGTGAAGTGGCGCACCACGTCGCAGGACTCGTCATCGTACGCCCACGGCACGCGGTAGGATTTGCTGCCGTGCAGGCGGCTGTGGCTGGAGAACAGCCCGAACGCGCACCAGCGTTTGTAGACGTGCGCCGGCGCGGTGTTTTCAAACCCGCCGATATCGTGGCTCCAGAACCCGAAGCCGGACAGGCCAATCGACAGCCCACCGCGCAGACTTTCCGCCATCGATTCGTAGTTGGCGTAGCAGTCGCCGCCCCAGTGAACCGGGAACTGCTGCGCACCGACGGACGCCGAGCGGGCAAACAGCACCGCCTCTTCTTCACCCACCGTCTCCTTCAGCACGTTCCACACCAGCTCGTTGTAGATATAGGCGTAGTGGTTGTGCATCTTCTGCGGATCGGATCCGTCAAACCACTGCACGTCGGTCGGGATACGCTCGCCGAAGTCGGTCTTGAAGCAGTCAACGCCGATGTCCACCAGGCCTTTCAGCTTGTCGGCGTACCACCGGCACGCTTCCGGGTTGGTGAAGTCGTAAATCGCCAGCCCCGGCTGCCATTTGTCCCACTGCCACAGGGAACCGTCCGGGCGCTTGAGCAGGTAACCCTTCTCTTTTAGCTCCTGGAAAACCGGCGACTTCTGGCCGATGTACGGGTTGATCCACACGCAGACCTTCAGCCCTTTCTCCTTCAGGCGGCGGATCATCCCTTCCGGATCCGGGAAGGTCACCGGGTCCCACTCGAAATCGCACCACTGGAAGGCCTTCATCCAGAAGCAGTCGAAGTGGAAGACGTGCAGCGGCAGGTTGCGCTCGGCCATGCCGTCGATAAAGCTGTTTACCGTGGCTTCGTCGTAGTTGGTGGTGAACGAGGTGGTGAGCCACAGGCCGAACGACCAGGCAGGCGGCAGCGCCGGACGCCCGGTGAACTGCGTATAGCGGTTCAGCACCTCTTTCGGCGTCGGGCCGTCGATCACGAAGTACTCGAGATATTCCCCTTCCACGCTGAACTGCACTTTGGAGACCTTCTCGGAGCCAACTTCGAAGGAGACGTTTTCCGGGTGGTTGACCAGCACGCCGTAGCCGCGGTTGGTCAGGTAGAACGGGATGTTTTTGTAAGACTGCTCGGTGCTGGTGCCGCCGTCGCGGTTCCAGGTTTCGACCGTCTGGCCGTTGCGCACCAGGGCGGTAAAGCGCTCGCCCAGGCCGTACACCGTTTCCCCTACGCCCAGATCCAGCCGTTCGAAGATATAGTTGCGATCGGTATTGGTGTCCTGCACGTAGCCGTTGTTTTTCAGCTGGCTGCCGGTAATGCGCTGGCCGTTGCGCAGGAAATCCAGCGCCCAAAACTCACCTTTCGTAACGCGTACGCTGACGTTGCCGCTTTTCAGCTCGGCATATTCCGCGTTGTTTTCAATCTCAACCTTCACGTCTTTCAGAACGTTCAGCGGATAGTGCGGGCCGTTGTTCAGCGCGCCCTGGAAGTGCTCAATACGTACCCCGACAATCCCTTCCTGCGGGGCAAACAGGCGAACCGTAAACATCAATGTGTCGAGCTGCCAGGTGCGTTCGCGCACGTCACGCGGCGCCACGTACACCACCAGGTCATTGCCCTGCTGCTCCACGTCGAACACCTGAACCGGATAGGTCACGTTCAGGCCCGGTTGAATGAGCCAGTTTCCATCACTGATTTTCATACTCTCGTCCTCTTAGTTCTGTAATTCTTTGCTGACCGGCAGGGTTTCAAACTCCTGCTTATTGCGGCGCGCGCCCTGTGCCAGCTCGCCCATGATTTTGGTCAGGAATGGCGTTTTCAGCGTGTAGTAGCGCTTGGCAATAATGGCGCTCAGCACGTAGCAGACCGCCGGGGCCAGGGTAAACAGGCCGATGATGATGCTTATAGTCGTGCTGTTCTGGGTTTTGGCTGCCGCGTCGTAGCCGCCGCCTGCCAACATCCAGCCGATCATCGCCCCGCCCAGCGCCAGGCCGAGCTTCAGCACGAACAGCGTGCCCGCAAAGCTGATGCCGGTCAGGCGCTTGCCGTTGGTCCACTCGCCGTAGTCGACGGTATCGGACATCATTACCCACTGAATCGGCGTCACCAGCTGGTGCAGCACGCCGATAACGAAGATAAAGGCGAACATCAGCACGGTGGCATGCATCGGCACGAAGAACATCGCCACGCTGACCACCGCCAGCGCGGCGTTGGTCCACCAGAAGATGCTGACCTTGCACTTCCAGTCGGTGAGCGGTTTCGCCAGCGCGGAGCCAATCAGGTTGCCGACGCAGTAGGTGGTGAGGAACGCGACGAATATTTCCGGCGAGCCGATTATCCAGGTGCAGTAGTACATCATTGCCCCGCCGCGCACGCATACGGCGAGGATATTGAGGATGGTGAGCACGCCGACGATGCGCCACTGGTCGTTGTGCCAGATGTCGCGTAGGTCTTCACGCATGGAGGTGGTGCTCGGCGGCACCTGGATGCGCTCCTTGGTGGTGAAGAAGCAGAACGCCAGCATCAGGAACGCGACCACTGACAGCACGGCGATCCCACCCTGAAAGCCGAACGCCTTATCGTCGCCGCCAATCAGCTTCACCAGCGGCATCATCAGCACCGTGGAGAGCATGCCGCCCGCCGTCGCCAGCACGAAGCGCCAGGACTGCAGGGAGATACGCTGCGTCGGGTCATTGGTGATCACCCCGCCGAGCGCGCAGTACGGGATGTTGACCACGGTATAGAGCAGGGTCAGCAGCGTGTAGGTAATGGCAGCGTAGATCATCTTGCCGTTAAGGCTGAGGTCCGGCGTGGTGTAGGCCAGCACGCAGACGATGCCGAACGGGATGGCGCCGAACAGGATCCACGGACGGAACTTACCCCAGCGGCTGCGGGTGCGGTCGGCAATCAGCCCCATGCACGGGTCGGAGATTGCATCCAGCGCGCGGGCAAGCAGGAACATGGTGCCGACAAACCCGGCAGGGATGCCAAAAATATCGGTGTAGAAAAACATCATGTACAACATGACGTTATCAAAAATGATGTGGCTGGCGGCGTCACCCATTCCGTAGCCAATCTTCTCTTTTACAGACAGTACTTCGCTCATCTTTTTTATATCCTTCACGCTGTAGGGGGCGTTGAGACCGGTTACATTGGTTTTAAACCATTGTTTCATGAGCGGGTATTGCGTTTTCTGGTTAGCAGATTACGTTTCTTCTTTTTTGTGATCGCGGTAAAAGTCGGTGAGCACGAAATGCTAACCTAAGGATTTTCTTAGGAATTAACTGAAACAGGGGGGGTAAGGTCAAAAGAGATGTGAAAAAAGTGTGTAGGGGTATGTGGTAAATGCCTGAAAGTAGCTATAATGCGCCCCGCCTCCATGTAGCAATCGAGGCGCGGAAGATCGTCATCTCCGGTGAGGTGGCTGGACTTCAAATCCAGTTGGGGACGCCAGCGTTCCCGGGCAGGTTCGACTCCTGTGATCTTCCGCCAAAAATTTATAACTCAATCTTTTTATTAATTCTTTCAAACTATTTACCATTAAAGAAACTGCTTTCTTGAGGCTTAGTTTTGAAACGTGTCCGCAACGATTGTAAAAGTTCTGGAGGGAGTTGAGTCCAACTTTTATCGAAAGTTGCAAAAAGAATATCGCTTATATATTCGTCAACATTGTGTGCTAAAGTTGGTATTTCTAGTAACACTTCTTTTTTTCCAACAATATCTTTTAAATCATAAACGCAAGGAAGCGTTGCTAAACTTTGTGAGTGGATATGTGCAGATAATAATCTATAAGGATCAATTTCTGTTCTCGTCACTATATCCTTAAGGATGCCGAACCTAGAACCAAAATTATTATAATATTTCATAAAATAATCTAGAATCTCTTTCTTTAATTTAAATCCATCTCCGGTATTATTAACAAAAAACCATTCTATATGATGATCTTTAAAGTATAACCAACTCAACATTAAATCAATTTCTGTCCTCATTGCTAATAGTGCAGGTCTTACCAAGCCTAAGCCCGCACAGGCAGCAACTTCCCGTAGAGAAGAAAGAGCACCATCTAATAATTCATCAGCGGTTCCTGTTTTTTGTAGGTTTAGATAAGGTATCCATAATAATAATAATGAAGATTTTTCCTCGATTTGTGAAACAATATTTCCACCATATGTAGAAGAAGATTTCTGCACCTTTTGCAGTAATTCATTGACCTGTTTCGTTACGGATGCATTCATTCTTTCAACATCCAATCGCCATCATTTGACGAACCATGAGCCAAATCATTTCTCAATTTACTTGCTATATGTAGTAGCTCTGATTTTGTAAAACAACGTTCAAGAGAACTTATACTCGCATTAAATCCTTTCTTTGCATTAATTACAGGAATTTTTCGCTTAGGATAATTACTTATGATAATTGAACTTATTAATGCCAAGCATTTATTAACACTTAAACCACATTCAACAATCAAAAGGTTGTAAATCTTCCCTTTAACATCACTACTTACACTATCATTATTTTTATTTTGATCAGCGATAGAATATTTCAATTTTTCAACGGAGTTCTTTAAACTCGCAAATTCTCGAAGTAATTGTTTAGAATCATTTTTTTTAATTGATACAACTAATTCCTCAAAATTCTTCTTATCATAACCAGCACTAACCAGCAACATATATAAATTCGATAGCTCTAATTTCATCATTTCCACCCTAACGGAATTTTCATTTCATTAATTATATCAGCTAAATTTCTTTTTAACGCATTAACATGTGGAAGTTTTTTGTCAGTAGCACATCCGACCATACCATCTTTTGCCCCTAAAAGGCTTGATGATTTTAAAACAGTCGGTAAAGTTACCGGACCAAATTTCGAGTGAGCACGAAGATTATTTTCAAATACAGAATAACTTGATTTCTGGCCTTCACCATTAACCAATATTATTTTTTTGGGTTTATTTACTATTGTTGGCAAGGTCATGACAAATTCATCAAGCATATCTAGCCCTAACATTGAATATCGCTCTGCTTTCACAGGGATGAGTAAATGCGATGATACAGATAGAGCACATAAACTCATAAACGAACTACTAGGATTACAATCTAAAACAACTAAATCATATTCTTTTTTAGCTTTTTCAATAAATTCAATGAATCTTTTCTTGACCGGCTCAAGGCTTTTGGGATCATCGACCAAGGTATATTTGGTCATTTTGAAATCTCCTGGAATTAATCCCAAAGCAGTTTTGCCAGTTTTTGTCCAGTAGAATAATTGTTTTTTTATATCGTCAACATTAGGAGGAGGTCCCATATGTTGAGATATATTAAATAAAGACGTTGAAGTCGGTGGTTCCATTACCGAAAAAACTGTTTTGTTGCTACTTTTAAAAGCACTATAGTCTTTTTCATTCATCAAAGTTTGAGTTAAATTAAATTGAGGATCAAAGTCTACTAATAATATGGTTTTTGATAAACAATTTACCATGTGTCTAAAAAGGTGAGCACTTATGGTAGTTTTACCAACTCCACCTTTCATATTGATTACGGATATTACAGGTGTTGAACAATCATTTTTACCTACCACCATTAATCCCTCTTGGTATATATTTAAAATTCTAAAGACAGTTTTTAATATGATCTGAATAGAATTATTGATCACTCATAATATAACATGTTCAATTTATAAAATCAGACATTGCCACTTTTGTCAAAGATTCATTTTTTTAATGTGCTATACGTCAGAAAAAAACTAAATTTTCTTAAGCCTCATCATACAGGCATCTTTCACCCACTTACTAAAATTCCCCTTCCCCGCAGCCTTCTCAATCTGTTCTAAAAGCTCATCCTCGAACCGGATGTTCTTCATCGTGCTCTTTGTGCGGTCAAAATTTGGTTTCTTTTTCTCTTGCATGGTAGGTACCACTTCGGTTAGTTTATCTGCATGTGGTACCTACCACATGGATTTAGAATTCTGACAACGCCCAGCAGTGTTGGAGCACTAAAGGGCGTCTAACCTCACCAACTATCAAGGAGTTGATTATGGCTGATTCGCATTCTACCCCAGACACCGACCAATCCGGAACCGAGCGTTCGTTAATTGTGGGATACCGCCCGAATGTTTTCGACAAATCCACGCCCCATATCATTCTGTCCGGAAAGTGGCTGCGCGCGGCGGGGTTTGATACCGGACATCAGGTCACGGTAAAGGTGATGAAAGGTTGCATCGTACTGATGGCGTATAACGAGCATGAGCAGCGGTTGCAGGACGATTATAAACGGACGAAGGCAAAGCTCACCGAGTTAGAGGACGCGCTTGCAGCAATTCAAATTCAACATCCTGGAAAGCGCCTCGCAAAATCAAATACAAACCGCCTGGCTTAGCGGCTGTTTCTGGCATACTACGAGCTTACAGGCATCAACCTTATGAAGCGGAGGCAGCATGACATATGAAGAATTAATCAATTCACCAGTCGGTGAGTTTGTCATGTTTGCCAGCAAGGATGGAAAAGTTCGCATTGAATGCCGCTTCGAAAGCGATACGTTGTGGCTCTCACAGGCAACAATCTGTGAGTTATACGGCAAAGCCAAAGCAACGATCAGCGGGCATATCAAGAATATTTTTGATGAGGGTGAGCTGGTCGAAAATTCAGTTGTTCGGTTTTACCGAACAACTGCCAGCGATGGTAAAGTATATAACGTTCAATATTTTAGCCTGCCCGTCATTCTCGCCATCGGCTATCGCGTCCGCTCCACGCGAGGAACACAGTTCCGCCAGTGGGCCACCCAAACGCTGCAGGTATACCTGGTTAAAGGCTTCGTTATGGACGACGAACGCCTGAAAAATCCGCCTGTCGGATCATCCGCCGTACCTGACTATTTCGATGACATGCTGGAACGCATTCGCGATATACGGGCCAGTGAACGCCGGGTCTATCTTCGCGTGAGGGAGATTTTTGCGCTAGCCGCTGACTACCAGCCATCACTCAAAGAAACCACGCAATTCTTTCAAACCATCCAGAATAAGCTGCATTTTGCCTGCACGGGCCACACCGCTGCTGAGTTGATTCACCAGCGTGCGGACGCCACGCAACCGCATATGGGGCTGACAAGCTATAAAGGCGAAGAGGTCCGTAAAAGCGATGTCACCACCGCAAAAAATTATCTGTCTCAGGATGAGGTGAGCGAGCTTAATCGCGTCGTTAATATGTGGCTCGATTTTGCTGAAGATCAGGCCAAACGCCGTAAGCAGGTATTTTTACGAGACTGGCAAACCAAACTCGATCAGTTCCTGCAATTTAACGATCGGGACGTTTTAGAAGGGGCAGGAAAAATCAGCAAGAAAGCGGCTGATGAAAAGGCGTGCTCAGAATACATTGAGTTTGAAAAAAAGCAGCGCCTGCTGAAAGAAGCCGAAGGTGAAAAAGATATCATCGGCTTATTAAAATGGGATAAGCAGGCTAAGCGCTAATCCCGGTATTCCTGCTCAACTTCATATGCAGCAGCGGAAACGGATTCCCCTGCCCGTCCAGTTCCGAGCGCCCCACCTGCTCAAACCCCATATGACGATAAAACGCGACGCCCTGCGGGTTCTGCTCATTCACATCCACTTCATTCGCGCCAAAATGATCAATGGCATAATTCAGCAGTAATTTTCCCACGCCCTTCCCGCGGCTCACGTCATCAACGAACAGCATTTCAATGCGGTTTTCATCCACACCTAAAAAACCGTGAATAACGCCAGCGTCATCGCGAGCAATCACAACCTTGAGGTTAGGCAGATAGGCGTTGAGCAACAGCGGGCGCAGCGCCGCAATATCGCTTTCCTGTAAAAAGTGATGGGTGGCGCGGACGGAGGATTCCCAGATCGCGACCAGACGTTCGAAGTGTGAGGGGAGTGCGGTTTCTATTTTCATGGGGAGATCATGTTAGGAAAATAAATTCATTTCAAGTCAATCTTAGCGGACTGTTCCCCCTCACCCCAGCCCTCTCCCTCAAGGGAGAGGGGGTCGACTGCGCTAAACCCTAACCTCCATCACCGCGTACACCCCATCCTTCGGCACCACCACGGTAACATTTTCCACCGGCACGCCCGCCGCGATGTGAATATCCTGCAGCTGCTGCAGCGTGCGCGGAAAAATATGCTCCCAGCCAATACAGCGCAGCACAAAATCAATCTGCGGGCTGCTGGTGAGCATATTCGACACAATCACCGCGCCGCCGGGCTTTACCAGCCGGAGCGCGCGCTGCAGGAAAATCACCGCATCGGCGTCGTTGAAGTATTCAAAAATCCCCAGCGCATCCACCAGTTCGGCCTGATGTTCGCCCAGCTCGAGAAGTAAATCCTCGTTACGCACCAGCGTATGGACCAGGTCGCGTCTGAGAAGAGTCAGTTGCTCACCCACGTTAACCCCTTCCTGCGCCGCCATGGTCTCCGCCCAGCTCAGCGCCACGGCGTCTTTGTCTACCAGCGTCAGATACACCTGCTGTCCATCGAGTTTGGCATTACGCAACGCCTCAAGCACCGGGATGGCCGCCCCGCTCGCCAGGCTTATCCAGTTGTTTTCACTTGCATTGTGGATGTACTTCTCTACCAGCGCGCTCAGCACTTTAGCGCGGGAGCGTACGCCAATAGCGTCGTTGGCGTGGATAAACCACTGGCGGCTTTCGCTGTCCATTTTAGTGCCTTCGGGCAGGCGGTCTTCCAGCGGGTTTTGCACCGCAAACAGCGCCAGCGCGCCGGGAACCAGCCGGGTACGCCATGCGGCTAGGGCAGGACGGTTATGAAAAGCCTGCCCGGAATAGCGGTTCTGCGGAACGAGCACTGACTGCCCTCCTTCTCCAGGCTCAATCAGCGGAGGCCGCAGCGCCGGTTCCGCTTTCAACGCCCGCGCGATGTCAGCGATTTCACGGACGGTATCGTCCCTCATCGGCCACCGATCGCTGATATCGGGAAATACGGCACTGTAAATAGTCATATTTTCCGGTGCGTTGCCGCGAAATGGCTGCCAGTTCATGTCCTCGTCCCCGTTGGGCTTTTAACGGAAGTTTATCCAGGCCGGCAGGTAATACCCTACGAAGAAAGCACGAAATAGCGCGCTTAATTTTCACCCGAACGGTGTCGCTTAGCTTTGGTAAGACACAGGAGCGATATAAATGAAAAAATTCACCTTTTTGCTGCTTTTACCGCTACTGCTCAGCGGCTGCGCGGCCATCGTTGGCAGTAACGAAGAGACGGTTAACATTGAAAGCCAGCCGACTAACGCCTTCTTTATCATCGCGGATCAACACGGTGCAATCATCAAAACGGGCACAACGCCGCAGGCGGTCACCCTTAAAAAATCTGACGGTAGCTACTTCGGAAAACGTGAATATACGCTCACGGTAAAACAGGAGGGGTACTACTCGCTGATCGTGCCGCTGGAAACCCGCTTAAGCCACTGGTATACCCTGGGGAATATTATCTTTCTCGGCGTACCGGGCTGGTTGATTGTCGATCCGTTCTTCGGCGGGATGTATACCCTGAAATCAGATGCCATCAGCGCGGTGCTGCGTCCCTGCCCACCGGGTCCCTTTAATTACATGTGCACCTAAGTCTGCGACGTGCGCCAGACGCCGGGCGTGCAGCCGTACTCGGTCTGGAAATGACGAATGAAATGGGCGCAGTCGCTAAAGCCCATCCGCAGGGCGATGTCGGTGACGCTCTGCTGCGAGTTTTTTAACAACCAGCAGGCATAGCGCAGCCTTGCACTGCGGATAAACTCTCGGGTGGTTTTACCAAACTCAGCGTTAAACAGGCGGTTGAGCTGGCGCTCGCTCAGGGCCACCTCGCTGGCCAGTCCGGCCGTGCTGAGCGGGCGGGTCAGGTACTGCTCAATCAGCATTACCACGCGGCGCAGCCGCGAGTCGGGGATAAGCGAGACGTTCGCCGGGCGCGGCGTGGCCAGCTCATTAGGCACAAGGGACAAGCGCTGGCAGGCGGTGCTGGCCGCATCGCGCCCGATATGGGTGCGAATCAGCTCGGTGGCCAGCGTAACGGTCGAAATCCCTCCCGGGCAGGTCAGCACGTCGCCTTCATCAATAAAGTCATAGCCCTGCTCGGCATAGACCTGCGGAAAATACTGTCGAAACGTATCCAGATGGTAAGGATGCACCGAGGCCCGACGCTCGTTGAGAAACCCTTCCTGCGCCAGCACAAAGCTGCCGGTACCAATGCCAATCAGCGGGACTCTCGCGTGATGCGCGTGCGCCAGATACTCTCTGTCTCCACCGTGACCGCGGTTCAGGTGCTGCAGGCTCCCCCCGATCACCGCAAGATAGTTAAAGGCGTCGGGTGGCGCATGCGCGGAATCCGGTCTGATACTTACGCCCGTATTGCTGGTAATCGGGATATCAGGGAACTCACTTATCAATCTGATTTTGAACGATATGGCTTCCTGTACTTTTGCTGCATACCGCAGTGCTTCCATTAATCCCGATACGGCCAGCAGCGAATAGTGAGGCCATAATAGCAACCCTATATGCAGCCGTTTTTCCGGCGCGGCTATGCCGTCACCGGAAGGTTCAAATACTGTTTTCATCATCTTGCCAAATTTAAATATTAATTACATTATCGCAACACACTGGCTGCTTTTTATATTCCTAAGGTAATTGTCTAACCTTAAATCAAGCATAAATGAATCAGGGGCTCTTTATAACAATTTTGTTGTTTATCTCATTCTTTTTTTGATGCTCGACACATATAAGTGGGCAATGTGCCTAACGTAAACATATAGTTGCCATTCTGTTGTTCATTTATACGTATATAAATACTTTTCCCGGCATACACAAAAAATTGCGGCTCGTATTTTGCCAGCCATTCATCCTCAACATTATCATCCGGAAATTTCATATGTTTATCGGAAGTCAGTAAAAAGACACTGTCCTTTCGGTCTACCCGGAAGGATATTTTCCGGTCGATGATGTTATTCGGATTGCTTTGTGCGCGGCCATTCATGCTCAGCGTACCGCTATTGCCATCGAAGGTGTAATTCAGCCAGAGCGATAGCATCTCCTCCGGGTGGTGCTGCACCAGATTTGCCTGGCAGGAAAACGGCTGGATAGCGTATCTCTGCCACAGGTAATAACCCGATAACGCTCCCGCGATAATCAGGCACGCAGCGAGAAGGTAGGGCAGATGACGATAACGGCGCATGCTAGCGTTCCTCAATGAAATAATCAGAGATACAGCGGTTTGGTTCTTTCATTGGCCTGTCGCAGCGAATAACGGACGCGCGCGGAAGCAAGGCATACCAGCTGATATACACCCAGGGATAGCTTTCGCAGTCGGCTTTAAACTGGCCCGCGTAGGCCAGCGCCTTCGCACGTTCATTTTGGGTCTGTATATCGTTCGCAAGATAAACATGGCAGCTTCCCACCGATGCCGCGAAACGGTAGTCATCAACAAAACGATTATCACGCGCAGACGTGCGATCGATGACGCCCACTCCCGCGAGTATGAGCAGAATAGCCAGTATTGCGATAAGCCAGCGTGAAGATGTCACCGGAGCCGCTGCGGACGCCTGTTCAGGCGGCGACAGGGGTTGCGGTAATGGATCGGCGCAGGCCTGCATTATTCCCTGTGGCTCCTCTGGCGACGCCGCCAGATGAGGGGGAGGCTCTTTAATGGTTATTTGCGTATCGCTCGCCAGCGTCAGCCCAATTCGAGGGATGGTCACGATGGGATCGGCATCAAAGCCAATCTTCTTAAGCCCTTTGCGCAGGATAGAGATGTTCTGATAATAGGTATTTGGCGAAACCAGCATGCCGCGGCGCTGCCAGACGATATCTAGAAACTCCTGCTGCGTAACAATGGAGCCTGCCCTTTCGATTAATAACAGAAGGCAGCGGCCTGCTGGTGAATTTAACACAACCACACTATCGGGATTGTTGAGATCGCGTAGCGTGCTGGCCGCAGGATGGAATTCAACGGTGTTATTAATAACGTAATGCTTATGCATAGGGTCGGTTGTTATTCTCCGGTTAACGCAAAGTAAATCTCAACTATCCATGACGTCGCATGATGCACGTATAATCATGACACCCTCTTCATTCGGATTAATGTGACTGATAAAATTAAGGCTGTATATCTCATGAATTGGCGAAAATTCTTATTTTTATAGTATATCACTGCAGCTTCAGTGAAGTGATATTTTCTCTTAACCCCTGGTATACCGCGGCCTGCAGCGCTTTATCATTGTCGTAAAATCACATTCCTCATCTTTTATGAAGTCGCGTTTTCACACTTCAGGACAATCTTAATCACGCCTACCCATTATTAATGACCTGCATGGAGAAAGGGGTTAAACACCCTCTTGACATTGACAAAACCAGACAAAAGGACAAATTGAATACAGCGGACATGGGTGTCTAATCCATTCAGAAACGCTTATTCTCATTTTTTATGAATCTCAAGGAATATCAATATACTTAGCGTTTTGCCTCACTCTTTTCAGCCGTAATATCATCAGTATAAAGCGATGATATCATTCGGAAATTGTTATCCATCGTCAGTACCTTGCCCCTGAAACTGACGTCAGCAGACATACCGCTTACAAAACCTTTCTCAAAGCAAAATTTACATTAAAAAGTGCAGGTATGATTAATTTAAGACAGCGAAGCAGAACCAAACCAATATGAGGATGACGTTGTAACCTGTTTTTAACAAAGGATTAATACAAATTAAGATTACTTCAGATTACCTCCTTATTGGCCAGCGTATAGTAGGCCAACACCATGCAATGCGTGATTGCTTCGAAAAAACAGGCTGACGCCCGCGGTAATAGCCCGCCTGATTACTATTATAAATCGAGGGAATAACATGGCGAATAAACCCGACACAACATCACACGTAAACATTGCATTAATGGGCAGCGACCATTATGCACGTCATGGCATCACAACGTTATTAAGGAGTATCGATTCAGAGTTACAGATAAAAATCTCCGTTGGGAATTACCATCAGCTAAATACTGAACTATCGGCGACGCCTGTTGATATTTTACTGATGTCGGGCGCTGAGAAGTACCACACGGGATATGACTGCCTTAAATATATCAAAAGAATTAAAGCCAGTTATCCCGACGTCATTATCTGTATGTATGCCTCCCCGGCGAATTCACTGCACTGGGTCAGGGGAGATATTGACGCGTATATCTCGCTGCAGGACTCACTTTACCGCTGGCGAGCCACCTTACTAAAAATGGGCAAGAGTCGTTATCGCCCTCAAAAGAAGCCAACGGCGCTCACGCTGACGCCGGGAGAATGGAGGGTATTAAAGGAACTCAGAAACGGGCTGGATATTCGTTACATCGCAGAACGCGAGAAGCTTTCTTATCGCCGGGTGAGCGCATTAAAAAACTCCGCGATAAGAAAACTTGGGCTCAGAAATAAGACAGATTTGCTGGTCTTTTTAACCAGTTAGACCTGCCGCTTTCAGAGCAAATCTCGTAATAACAACACAATGGAATCAAGACAATGAAAGCAAAATTCAACACAAAAACCCTGCTGGCATTAAGCGTTGCTGCACTGCTTCCGGCCGGCTCAGCCCTGGCTGCCACCACCAGCGGCGGCACGGTGAACTTTAGCGGAAAAGTGGTGACCTCCGCCTGCGCCATCAGCGCCGGCAGCGCCAACATTGATGTCGATATGGGTGAAGTGCGTACCGCAACGCTCGCCGCTGCGGGCAGCGAGGCCAGCACCGCGAAAGCCTTCTCGATTGTTCTGGAAGAGTGCGAAATCGCTGACACCTCGGCCTCTACCGAAGAGAACCCAATTGCCGCTACCACGGTAGCCGTGACCTTTACCGGCACGCCGGATAGCGCAGACGCCAACAGCCTGGCGGTGGGTTCAAACGGCAGCGCCACGTCTGCACAGCACGTCGCCATTCGTCTTTATGACGAACAGGGCAACGTGGTGAAGCTGGGTGAATCTGCGGCAGCCGTTCCGCTGCGTACCGGCTCCAACACCCTGAACTTCAGCGCGAAATATTACTCCCCGGAAGGCAACGCCACGGCGGGTGATGCCAGCGCCGTTGCGACCTACACCGTGACCTATTCGTAATGCTCGGGCCCGGTCTGCTGGCCGGGCCTGACTCAGCTTTCAGGAGAAAAACTATGCGCGCATCAACTTGGGTTTGTCTGGCGGGTTCTTTATGTTCATCCGTCGCTTATGCCGGCGGCGTGGGATTGGGCGCAACGCGAATGGTTTACTCCAGCTCGACCACGCAGTCCACGATGCAGGTCAGAAACACCCACCCCGATGCCACCTTCCTGATCCAGTCATGGATGGAAAGTGAGAAAGGGGAACGCACCAACGACTTCGTCATTACGCCGCCGCTGTACGTTCTAAAACCGACCAGCGAGAGCGTGGTGAAAATCATGTTTAACGGCAAGGCGCTGCCGCAGGACCGCGAAACCCTCTACTGGATGACGGTGAAGGCGATCCCGCAGCAGATGAAAAACGGCTCCGGCAATTCCCTGCAGTTTGCTTCCGCCAACCGCATCAAGGTCTTTTATCGCCCGGAGGGGCTTGGGGAAGGCGCAGGCGAAGCATGGAAAAGCCTCAGCGGTGCATACCGTGCGGGAAAAGTCAGCCTCACGAATCCGACGCCTTATTACCTCACCACCATCAACGTAAAGGTCGACGGTGTACCCGTTAAGCCCGTAATGGTGCCGCCGAAGGCAAGCGTGACGCTGGCAGAAACCTTCAGCCACGCCAGCAGCGTCAGCTATCAGACCATTAACGACTACGGGGCCTGGACGCCCGTTACCCGCTCGTCGCTGTCGCAACAATAAAAACAGAAGGGCGTAACCGCGTGAAAATAAAAATCCTGTGCGTCATGATATCAGCCATGATCGTTCGGCAAGCCGTGGCTGCCGAAAGCGAGCTGCAGTTCAACCCTGCGTTTCTCAACGGTGAAAGCGCGAACAGCGCCGATCTCACCTGGGTTAACGCGGGCAGCGCGCTGCCGCCAGGAGAATACAGCCTCAACCTGTATGTTAATAACGATTACGCCTTTACAGGGAATGTCGCCTTCCACGCGGATGACAGCACCTCAGGCGAAGCCCAGCCGTGCCTCACGCCGGAGCAGATCGTTGCCCTCGGCATCGATACCCGTCAGGCCAAGGGCCGCGCGCTGCCACTCGCCCAGCGCTGCCTCTTTTTGTCTCAGGTTTTTCCAGGCACCCGCTATGACTTTGACCAGAAAACCCTGACGCTTAGCTTTACCGTGCCGCAAAGCATGATGCGTAACCTGCCGCGCGGGTACGTCAGCCCGGAAAGCTGGGAGTCCGGCATTCCGGCCGCGTGGCTGAACTACGTGGTGAATGGCGCGAACAACACGTATCAGGGCGAGACGCGCACGCGCGACCAGCAGCTGTTCGTGAGCCTCAACAGCGGCGTTAACCTGGGCGCGTGGCGGCTGCGTGATTTCACCACGTGGACGAAGGACACCAACGACCTGGCCCACGTGCAAACCTGGCTGCAGCGGGATATTCCCGTCCTGCGCGCCCAGTTCTACGCGGGCGAAACCTATACCTCATCACAGGTCTTCGATTCCGTCGGCCTGCGCGGTGTTGCCCTGAAAACGGATGACAACATGCTGCCCGCCAGCCTGAGCGGATATGCGCCTGAGGTGCGCGGCATTGCCCGCAGCAACGCGACGGTGACGGTGCGCCAGAACGGCAATATCATCTATCAAACCTCCGTGCCGCCGGGCGCGTTTGTGCTGAAAGATCTCTATCCGACCTCCTCCGGCGGCGATCTGGCGGTCACCATTCAGGAAAGCGACGGCAGCCAAACGCAATACACGCTTCCCTTTGCCAGCGTGCCGAACCTGGTGCGCAACGGTCAGATGAAATATGCCCTTGGCGGCGGGAAATACCGCCCGACGGGCGATCAGGATGCGCCTTCGTTTGCGCAGGGCGAGCTGTTCTACGGCTGGAATTACGGCCTGACCTTCTACGGTGGGGCGCAGGTTTCCGATCGCTACACCGGCCTGGCCTTTGGTATCGGGCAGAACCTCGGCCGTTTTGGCGCGTACTCCGTTGACCTCACGCACGCGCGCAGCCAGCTGGCGGACGACAATACCTACACCGGGGATTCGGTTCGCCTGCGCTACAGCAAGCTGCTGAATGATATCGGCACGCGCGTTAACTTCTTCTCGCTGCGCTACTCGACGGAGGGGTTTTATACCCTGAGCGATACCACCTATAAGGGCATGGCAGGCGGGAAGGCGAAGCAGATCGTGGCGGAAGACGGCACACTCTCCACGCGTTACGACACCGTCTATAACCTGCGCATGTCGCGCAAGGCGAAGAACCAGGTGCTGCTGTCACAGCCGATGGGGGAGTACGGTTCGCTGTCGCTTTCCTGGGATCAGCAAACCTACTGGAACACGCCAAAAACCACGCAGAGCCTGCAGTTTGCGTGGAACGCCACGTTTCACAACGTGTCGCTCGGCGTAAGCCTCCAGCGCAGCACCAGCCTGTACGACAACCAGAAAGACAATATTCTGGCGATGTCCGTTTCGGTGCCGTTTGGAAATCCGAAACTGGCGACCCGCGCCCGCTTCACCACCACCCAGGCGGACTCAACCGGCAACACCACCAGCGCGGGCGTCAGCGGCTATATGCCGGGCCAGGAAAACCTGTTTTATAGCGTCAACCAGCGCTATAGCGCCCAGCAGCAGTACGGCGGCGATGCCGCGCTGCAGTACGAAGGCCAGCGGGGCGATTACCACCTGGGCTACAGCTATGGGAGAGATTCGCAGAACCTCAGCTACGGGATGAGCGGCGGCGCGGTGCTTCACGAAGATGGCCTGACGCTGAGCCAGCCGCTGGGCAATACCAACATTCTGGTAAAAGCACCGGGCGCCAGCGACGTCGCCGTGCTCAACCACAAAGGGATCAGAACCGACAGCCGGGGCTATGCGGTTATCCCGTACGCCACGCCGTACCGCGTTAACCAGGTGGCGCTGGACGTCACCACCGTGGGCGATGACGTGGAGCTGGATAACGCCATCGCCAATAAAACCCCCACCGACGGCGCGATGGTGCGCGCCACGCTCGCTACGCGTCAGGGAGCAAAAGCGATGTTCATCGTCCGCCACCGCAGCGACGTGCTGCCTTTCGGTACCCTGGTTTCGCTGAATGACGATAAGGCCAGCGGCATCGTCGGGGATGGCGGCACCCTGTATCTGACCGGATTATCGCCGCATGGCACGCTGCGCGCAGCGTGGGGACGCAGCAGCAGCCAAAGCTGCAACATCAACTACCGGTTAAACAAGCAGGATTACAACCCCCGCACCGGCCTTTACTCACAGGAGGTGGTATGTCAGTAGCCATTCGCATCACCTGTATTGCCCTGCTGATGGCGTTTACCGTGCCGGTACGCGGCTACGACGTTCTGGTCTCCGTGACCGGCAGCGTGATTGGCAATACCTGCATCGTGGCAGCGGACTCTGAGGAACAAACCGTGCCGCTGGGCACCATCGGCATCAAGCAGTTCAGCGAGACGGGCGCGGTCAGCAATATCAAAACGCCCTTCACGCTCACGCTTGAAGAGTGCGGCCCCACCTTTGCTGGCGTAAAAATCCGCTTCAGCGGCACGCCGGACGACGACAATCCCCAGCTCGTCAAAATTGCCGCGGGTGGCGCAACCGGCGTCGCGGTGCAAATTCTGGATAAAGACAGCGTGCCGATCCCACTGGACACCCAAACCGCCGCCTACGGCGCGGCGGGGGATGACAGCGTAAAAATGACCTTCTACGCGCAACTGGCCGCCACGGGCGCGCCGGTGAATGCCGGAGACGTTTCGGCAGTGGCGACCTGGACTACGGAGTATCAATAATGCGTTTACTTTTTTTAGCCCTGCTAGTCATGACGTCCCAGGCGTTTGCCCTCTCCTGGACCTCGGATATCGCCCTTTCGCCAACGCCCATGACGTGGTCCGGTCCGGCTGATTCCATCGTGCCAGGAAAGACGATCGGCTCTGAATGGAGCGCAAGCGCAAGCGTATCGGAAGTGTTCTGGTGCGGCCTGGTATTTACCTGCTCTAAGGGTACGCTGGAGCCGAACAGCAGCATGACTGCCACCGGCATTACGGTCATTCTTGATGGCGCGAGCTACATGGTGTTTGAAACGGGCGTACCCGGCATCGGCTTCATTCTGGGGCTCAAAGATTATAACGGCACGACCTATGTCCCGATGCAGACGGGTATTACCCAGAGCTATCCGGCCGATGGAACTAACGGTTACGCCACTGGATTGGGCTGGTCGGCAAAAGTGACGTTTATAAAGACCGGCGTACCGCTGAAGTCCGGCGTGTACCAGACCCCAACCATCGACGCCGCGATCCTCACCGCCTACAACAACGAAGTAAAAACCGCGAAGGTGATCATTAACCCCACCACCATCACGGTGGCGGCGAGCGGCTGCACGGTAGGCACCAAAAGCGCCAGCGTCGATCTGGGCGCCGTTGATATCCATACGTTGCCTGTCACAGGAAGCACCTCACCGTCGGGCGAATTTACCGTCAGCCTGAGCTGTGACGAGAACGTGGCGGTTAACGCGGTAATGTCCGATCAAACCACGCCGTCAAACGCCTCGTCGATCGTGACGCTGACCGGAGACTCCACCGCCTCCGGTATTGGCGTGCAGTTTTTCTATAACGGCACCGGGCCGCTGACGATGGGGCCGGACAGCTCGGCCGCCGGCACGGCCGGCCAGTTTTATATCCAGTCCACCAGTGCCGCACAAACGCTGTCGCTGCCGTTCCAGGCGCAGTACATCCGAACCGGAGAGTTGGTCCCCGGCTCGGCTAATGCGCTGGCGAGCATCACGTTCTCGTATCAGTAGCGGTTAGTGCTTCACCCACACCAGCTGCTCGGTACGGAAGCCAAGACCGCGCGCCGTATTCAGGTAATCCTGCTTCACCGCATCCGGAATGGTTGGCGTGCGCGACAGGATCCACAGGTAGTCGCGGTTCGGGCCGCTGACCAGCGCGTACTGGTACTTGTCGTCCAGCTTGATCACGTTGTAGCCGCCGTAGAACGGTCCGAAGAACGACACCTTCAGCGCGGCCGTCGTCGGCTCGCCGGTAAAGTACGCTTTACCTTCGCTCTCATTCCATTTGTTCTTCACCGGGTCGTAGCCGCGGTTAAGCACGCTGATGCCGCCGTCGCTGCGCTCGCCGTAGGTCGCGGTCACCTGCTCCAGCCCGCGTTCAAAGCGGTTTTCCAGGCGGGCAACTTCGTACCATTTGCCGAGATAGCGGCTGGCGTCAAAGTTGGAAATAGGCTGTACGCCTTTCGGCGGCGTAGGGGATTTACAGGCCACCAACGTCAGGGCGATGGCGACGCCGGTCACAACAGGCCATAGCTTCATGAGAATTCCTTTCATTTGTGCGGTTGGACGTTAAGTGTAGTGCACCGATGAGGTGCTTCATCACGTCGGGAAAAATTCGTAGTATATTGAGATTAATCCTCCTATCTGGACACGAGCATGGCTTACTCCATCGGCGAATTCGCCAGACTCAGCGGCATCACCGCCACCACGCTGCGCGCGTGGCAGCGTCGCTACGGTTTACTCAAGCCTGAGCGCTCGGAGGGCGGCCACCGCCAGTACAGCGAAGAAGACGTCCAGCAGGCGTTAAAAATCCTCGACTGGGTAAAAAAAGGCGTCCCCATCGGCCAGGTAAAACCGCTGCTGGAGCGCCCGGCACCGCGCCGCACCAACAACTGGCAAACGCTGCAGCAGGCGATGCTGCAGCGCCTGCAGGACGGTAAAATCGAGTCTCTGCGCCAGATGATTTACGACGCCGGTCGCGAATACCCGAGACCCGAGCTGGTCGCCAACGTGCTGCGCCCGCTGCGCGGCCAAATGTCGGCCAACGTTCCCGCCGCCATAACCCTGCGCGACATTCTTGACGGTATCCTCATTGCCTACACCTCGTTTTGTCTCGAAGGGGATAAAAAAGCGCCGGGCGACAACATCCTGCTGACCGGCTGGCACCTGAACGACCCGTGCGAAATCTGGCTCGAAGCCTTAACGCGCACCGGTCAGGGCCACCGCATCGATATTCTGCCTTCCCCCCCCGCCGCGCTGGCCCCGGAAATCTTCCCGGACCGTAAGTGGCTGCTGGTCACCCGCGGAAAACTCACCGCCGCGCGGAAAAAGCAGGTGGAGCAGTGGCAGCAGCAGGTATCGCTTGACGTGATTATCCTCTGATAATTTTCTCCTGCGGGAATCTTCACGAAAAGTTGAATATTTTCCCGCGCCGCAGATGCTAACGTTTTCCTGTGACTGATAACCCCCACAGGAAAACACAATGAAAAAGACAACTCCTCTGCTGATCCTGGCCGCCATGGCCTTTGCCCCTGCGGCCTTTAGCGCCCCCGTCGGTACGCTGAGCGTTCACGTGCTTGACCAGCAAACCGGCACGCCGCCTCCGGGCGTCACCGTCACGCTGGAAAAGCAGCAGCAGGATAAATGGACTCAGCTTGCCAGCGGCAAAACCGACCAGGACGGACGCATCAAGTCTCTCTATCCAGAGGATCAGGATATGCAGCCTGGCGTCTACAAAGTGACCTTCAAAACCGCCGATTACTTCCACACCAAGAAGCTGGACACCTTCTTCCCGGAGATCCCGGTGCTGTTTACCGTGACCCGCACCAACGAAAAGCTGCACATTCCACTGCTGCTCAGCCAGTACGGTTATTCGACTTATAAGGGCAGTTAAGTGCCATTGATTTTAAAAGGAAATAAAAAATAATTCCGCCAATACTTGGACAAATTAGTCATGTTGTGTAAGTTTTAGTTATATGAACTGGAGGCATACACCATGACAACGAAACCTGTGCTGGGCATTAGCGGATGTTTGACCGGTTCCGCCGTTCGCTTTGACGGCGGACATAAGCGTATGGGCTTTGTCATGGATGAACTGGCCCAGTGGGTGAACTTTCGGCCCGTCTGTCCTGAAATGGCGATCGGCCTGCCGACGCCGCGTCCGGCCATTCGCCTGACGATGACGGACATCGGCGAGACGCAGCTGCGCTTCAGCAAGCCGCCGCACGACGACCTGACGCAAAAGATGGCCGACTTTACGGCGGAATATCTGCCCAAAATCGGCGATCTGGCGGGGTTCATCGTCTGCGCGAAATCGCCAAGCTGCGGCATGGAGCGCGTGCGGCTGTATGATGAAAACGGCAACCGGGGCCGCAAGGAGGGCGTCGGGCTGTTCACCGCCGCCCTGCTTGAAACCTATCCGTGGCTGCCCGTTGAGGAAGATGGACGGCTGCACGATCCGGTGCTGCGGGAAAACTTTATCGAGCGGGTATTTGCCCTACACGAGCTGAACACGCTCCGCGCCAGCGGCCTGACGCGCCGTGCGCTGCTGGACTTCCACAGCCGCTACAAGCTGCAGCTGCTCGCGCACCATCAGGCGGGATACCGGGAAATCGGGCCGTTCGTTGCGTCGCTGCACGAGTGGGAAGACCTGGACGCCTTCTTCGTGGCGTACCGTGAAAAGCTGATGACGATCCTGAAAAAGCCCGCGTCGCGGAAAAATCACACCAACGTGCTGATGCATATTCAGGGCTATTTCCGCAATCAGCTGAACAGCCGCCAGCGCGTCGAGCTGCGCGATGTGATCCTGCACTATCGCGACGGGCTGCTGCCCATCCTCGCGCCGCTGACGCTGCTCAAGCATTACATGGCCGAATACCCTGACCGGTATCTGATGACGCAAAACTACTTTGATCCCTATCCTGATGATTTGGGTCTGCGTCTGGCAGTAACCTGATGATAAAAATGCGAAGGCCCGTTGACCCACAGAGGCCCAAAGCAGTACCCCGTTTAGACGACACCTCACTGTCGTCTTTTTTTTGCACCCGCGCCAAAACACTGTAATTATACACAGGCATAATTGCACAAATGGACACGGCGATGATCAAAACCCTGCACATCCAGAACTACCGCTCCATCCGCGATATGTCGCTGGAGCTGGAGCAGCTCAACATTGTTTTCGGCCCCAACGGCACCGGGAAATCGAATATCTACAAGGCGATTTACCTGATGCACAGCGCCGCGCAGGGGCAGTTCTCGCAGGCGCTGGCCAATGAGGGCGGCATTCTGAAGGTGTTCTGGGCGGGCAAAACCCGCAGCGACCAGCTGCGGCGCATGAACCTCGCGGTAGAAACGGAAACCTACGAATACGAGCTGCAGGTGGGCTTTGTGGAGAAGTTGCCGTATCCCTCGCAGTTTCAGCTCGACCCGGTGATCAAAGAGGAGTCCATCTGGCTGAGCGGCCAGCACCGCCGCCCGTCCTCACAGCTGATGAAGCGTAAGAATCAGGCCGTATTTCTGAACAACGTGCACCACGAAAAAGTGACCCACAGCGGCACGCTGTATGAGAACGAATCGGTGTTCGGGCAGCTCGGCGAGCCGCATCTTTACCCGGAAGTGTCGCAGATGCGCGAATCCCTGCGTAACTGGCGTTTTTATCACGAGTTTTCCGTCTCTTCCGGTTCCGCTATCCGCGCCCCGCAGGTGGGCTTTCGCTCGCCGGTACTGGCCAGCGACGGGGCGAACCTGGCCGCCGCGTTTCAGACTATTGTCGAAATCGGCGACGAACTGCTGCTGATGCGCATCCTTGACCAGGCCTTCCCCGGCTGCGTGTTTTACAGCGACAACACCGGCGGACGTTTTCGCATGATGATGCAGCGCGAGGGTCTGAGCAGACCGCTGGAACCGGCTGAGTTCTCCGACGGCACGCTGCGTTTCCTGTGCCTTGCCGTGGCGCTGTTAAGCCCGCGCCCTCCCGCTTTCATCGTTCTCAACGAACCGGAAAACAGCCTGCACCCGCAGATGCTGCCCGCACTGGCGAGCCTGATTGCCGAGGCCAGCCGCTATTCGCAGATCTGGCTCACCAGCCACTCGCCGGAACTGGCGAATTTGATTGAAAAGCACCGATCGTTTTCGCTGTATCAGCTGTCGATGGTGGAGGGGGAGACCCGGATGGAGCGGATGGGGTAATTGCCAGGTGGCGCTGCGCTTACCCGCCCTGCGATTTACGGGTCAATCAATAAACCGCTTCCGCACCCTTTCCAGCGGGGCAATCAGCAGATTGATAAGTGGCTTACGATCGATAACGATATCGGCGTTAACCGTCATTCCGCCCATCAGCATGCGTTTTTTCTTGTCCGGGTCGATAAACCAGGAGGGAACGCGCACTTTGGCCAGGTAATAGTTCTGGCCTTCCTGCAGCGGGATCAGCGCGGAATGGGCATCGATATTGACCTCATAAAAATCGGACAGCGTTGCCTCGACCGAACCGTATTTATCCACGGGCCAGGAGTCGAAGCGCAGCTTGACCTTATCGCCTTTCGCCACGCGCCCCACCCCCGTTGCCGGAACGTACAGATACCCTTCCATCGTCGCCGCGGCATTTTTGCGGATCACCACCACCACCTCGCTGTTTTGCGTGATGGCCCGGCCGGGCGGGAAGTTAATTGCCACCACGTAGCCATCGGACGGGGCCAGCATCGCCATGGTAGAACTGCCCCGGCTGGAGAGGTTACGATCGATTTCGCTGATGCGGTTTTTCACATACAGCTGCTCCTCGCTCAGGGAGTCAATTTGCGACTGGGTGCTGTCTGTCAGGCTGGTTTTACGTGCCTCAAGCTCAAGGATCGTACTCTCCTCTAGCGTCATGTTGAGCTGTGCATTGAGCACGTCGTTGTGGCTTTTGTCGAGGTCCACTTTGGACACATAGCCCTTTCCGGATACCGATTTCCACGCCTCGTAGGTGTCGGTGCTGTTTTTCAGCAGCGCGCGCAGCTTTTTCACCTTATCGCGGGAAACGGCAATCTGCCGGTCAGTGAGCGTCAGCTGCTGCGCCAGGTTTTTGCGGTACGACGCAATAGAGTCATCAATGGCCTGAATGCGCTGCTCGCTGCGCTTTTTTTCCGCTTCCATCTGCTGGCGGTCAAACTGCACCACCGAGCCCTGCTTGCCGCCATAGTCCTGCGACACGGTGAACAACGGATCGTTTTCCTTCACGTACTGGCCCGGGCGTACGGCAAAATCAACAAGGGTACCGGACTCACGGGCGCGCACTTCAACATCGCCCTGCGCCGGGATCAGCACCCCGCGTGCCAGCGTGGTTTCCGAAAAATTAAAGACGATCGCAAAGACCAGCAGGCAGAGAAAAAAGGAGATGAACAACGCCAGCACGGTTTTCAGCCGCGGCGCGTTAATCTGATAGCTCTTTGAAAAGTGATGCGGGATCAGCGCCCGCCGCTGTCGGCTTCGGTTTTTTAATTTCACGATATGTCATCCATGATAAATCACTGAAAGATCGTCCCATGCACTCCAGAGCGTGGGGGTTTTGCGCAGCGCGTTCAGCGTGTCGGTGGCGGCCTGACGGTAACCTTCGGGCGCATACGCCTGGCTCTCCAGCCCGAACTCCACCGCGTGCAGCGAACAGACCGGCAGAAGCGTTCGGACGCTATAGCCATAGCGCGATAAAAAACGCGTTGAGACATCCGTTAGCCACGCTTTTTGATCGCCTGCCGGAGCCGCGAACAGCGGCGCATCCGGCAGGCGCTCGTCCATCAGCAGCACCGTTACCCGACGGTGAGGGGCGAAAAACGAGCCGGCGCGCCGCCCTTCGTGCGCGGCCATCAGCTTGTGCAGCGCAGGGTGACGGGTAATAAACTGAAAGCGCACATCGGCTGGCGCGGTGGCGAGCAGTGCATCCATAATCAGACCAAACCCCGCCCAGCGCATCCCCAGCAGCAGCGTGCGTGGCGAGCGGTAAAACCCCTGCTCCTGCGTCCACTCCGCCACGTGCGCGTGCAGATCGAAGCGAACGTTGCGCGCCCATAGCGCGGGCGGGAAAATCTGCTCCACGAAGTTAAATCCGCTTAGCTCATGGGCGTTCTGATGCAGAAAATCGGCCGGAACATCGGCCTCCGGGCAGCGCATAAACTGGCTGTAGTTTTGCGCAATCCGGCCTGCCAGTAACGTGCTTCCGGCCTGGCGCGCGCAGAGTCGGGCATAGAGACGCGGCAGAAACATCATTGCTCACTCTCCCGCAGCGTTCCGTTTTCCATGGTATAGCGGCGTCCATTGCAGCCCACCACGTCCGGCGAGTGGGTGACAAAGACCAGGCCAATCCCCAGGCTTCGCAGGTTCGCCAGGACCTTCTGCGCGGTCGTCTTATCAAGATTCGCCGTCACTTCGTCACAGAGCAGCAGGCTGGGCTGGCTGTACAGGGCCCGCGCCAGGACCAGACGCTGCATCTCCCCGGCAGAGAAAAAGGTATTCCCCGGCAGCATCTGCGTCTCGTAGCCGTGCGGCAGACGGGTGACGACGTGGTCCACTTCGGCCAGCCGGCACGCGGCAATGGCCCGATCTTTATCCGGTGCGCTGTCAAAGCAGGCGATGTTGTCCAGAATCGAGCCGGTAAAGAGAATATCGTCTGCATGTACGATGCGGATATGCTGGCGCAGCGAGGAAAGATCGCATTCTTCGATGGGGATCTGATTGATCCGCAGCGCGCCTGACGTCGACAGCAGCATGCCTGAGATCAGACGCAGCAGCGTGGTTTTTCCCGACCCGCTCTGGCCGACAATCACCGCCTCTTCTCCCTGCTTAAGGGTCATATCGATATGCTGCAGCGTGGCGTCACGGCCGGGATAGGCAAATGAAACGTCCTCAAAATGCAGGCACACCGGCGAGGTGACGATGCGTTTGCCAAACTGGCTGGCTTCGGACGGGGCAAACAGCAGATCCCCCACGCGATCGAGCGGCCCTTTCAGGGCATTTTTGTCCAGCAGCTTTTGCGCTACCTGCACCATCGCATCTGAAAAATAGCGTTTGTAGCTGATATAGGCGTAAAGCATCCCGATACTCATCTGCCCCTCCAGAATCAGCCACGCGCCAAAGCAAACCACCAGGAGCTGTTCGGCGTTAATCACCAGCAGCGAAGCCACGTCAAAGCGGGCCAGCAGCCGCTCTTTACGCATCAGGCCGGCGATGTGCTCACGCTGGGATTTGTCCATCACCGCATCCCGGGCCTGCTCCATGTTGTTCGCTTTGAGCGTGATGATCCCTTTCTGCGTCTCCACAAGCAGGGACTCATACTGTGCGGTTCGCTCGATGGAGTCGTCCACGGCGCGCTGATAGGGGCCTATCAGCGAAAAGCGAATCAGGAAAAAAACGCCCATCAGCAGCATCGTCAGCACGGCAATCTTTACGTTATACAGCAGCATAAACAGCAGGCTGGTCACGGCGATCAGGCTGGAAAAGAGAATTTGCACGTAGCCATTGCTGATGAACTCCGCGCAGGCATGGAGGGATTTTTCGATGGCCAGCACGATGCCCGGCGGGCGCGAGCGGAACCAGCCGGTCTGGGTGCGCAGCATGTAGTGACGAACGGATTGGCTCAGATCGTCATAGGCGATGTTGCGCATCAGGATCTCCAGCAGCTGCTTAAGAAATTTACCGATGACTTCAAAAATAAAGACGATGGCGAAGATCGCGGTGAGCAAGATCACCAGATCGCTGTCGCTGCGGGAGATGGCCTCATCCATAATCAGCTGCACGTAGGTGGGGCTCGCCAGCATGGTGATGAGGGTAAAGATACAGAGCACAAACAGCAGGAGCTGGCGCTGGAAAAGGCTTGGGGATTTATTGGCTAACCGTCCGAGGGTCAGCTTTTCCTCCGGGGACTTTTTTTCGAAACGCGGCGTGGGCTTCAGCTCCAGGATATAACCGGAGAAGAGCTTTTCGGCCTCTTTCAGACGGTAACGACGCACGCCGCTGGCGGGGTCGTGAACGGTCACGCTGCGGCTGTCGATTTTCACGATGACAACAAAATGGTTACCGCGCCAGAAGGCGATGACCGGCAACTCAGACGTCTCTATTTCAGTGATTTCGCCTTTGAGCACCCGGCCAGTCATATTTTTATCGCTGGCAAGGGTCATCAATTCCGCCATTGAGGTTCCCGCATCGGCAGAAACGGCGATCTCCCGGCGCAGCTGGCTTACTGAGACATGGTGCTCGTAGTACCCCAACACCATCGCCAGGCAGGCCAGTCCACATTCGGTAAATTCATGCTGGCGAATAACAGGCGTCTTACCCTGTTTTTTATACTGAAAGAGCGAAAACATAATTATCCGTGGCTGAAATAAAAAAATGGCCCGGCAATGCGGGCCATACGTACAATGTTCTTCACGCTTATGCGCTGAAGAAACCGCCGATGAAGCCGCCCACCAGGCCAAATACGCCGCCAATGGTGCCGCCCAGCGCGCCTAACATCTGGCTGCCCGCGTTATAGCCTGCGCTTGCACCCTGGATAGCGGCGGCAAACGGATCCCAACCACCGATAATGGCCTGAGCTTTTTTGAAATCGATAACTTGCATGATTTTTTTCCTGTTAACGTGAATTAGTTGTAGCTGCCAACCAGCGCGCCCAGGAAGCCCATTGCGCCACCCAGAATTCCACCGACCACACCGCCAACCATGCCCATGATGCTGGCGCCGGTGTCGTAACCCAGCTGTGCACCTTTAACCAGACCCGCGAACGGGTTTAATGCGCCACCGATAATATCTTTCGCTTCTACGAATGAAATCGCTTTCATTTTTATCTCCTGTAGTTATGGATCTTTAGCATCATGCTAAAGGCTAATTTCCTTTTATGAAGGAAAGCGGTTGCTACGAGCAGGTGCTAAGCGGAATGATTTTATTTCCATAAACAATCATTCGCCTTGCAGCCTGTTCGGCATTATCAATTTCCAGCCGTTGCCCGGGTGGAATATATTTTGAATTGTTGTATTGCGTACCGCACCCGACCGAGGATACATATTTGAAATAGGTATTCCCGGTGTTACTTACCACCCCGTTGCTAAACGCATAATCAAAATGTCGTGTCCAGGGACGGACAATCAAAATCGCCTCAAGCGAGACCACCACATCCGACTGGATGCGCTGGCCTTTACGCATGACAACCTTTGCCTGGAGCGGCGTCTCGGTGAATTTGACGCGATAATAACGCTCTTTGCTGTCGTGAGGGCCGGTATAGTAAAATTTAAACCCGGCGCGTTCACCGCTCCCCAGCGTTAATTGCTTAGGCGAAAACATAATCTCGCCATCTTTTATTTCAGTCTCTTTGCCCTTTTCTTTAGGAACGTCTACCTGAATAAGCGAAACTGTATAATTCTGACTTTCACCGGTATCGTTCTTTATAGGCTGAAAAACCACTTCTTTTTCTGGCAAAAAATCAATATTCAGACTTTCGATAATTAAAGCATTTGCTCCGAATGAAATGAAGCAATTTATTGCAAAAATAGCCAGGATTTTTCCAGTCATAGTCGTTTAATTCCAGGATGCGCTGACGTCTATTTTCCCCTGAGCGGTTACTTCGCCAAACCAGCTATTCCCGTCATAGGTTGTTTTCGACACCGGGTTATCCATAACAAATTGCAATACCAGCGGTGTTTGCCACAGCCACATATCCGTCACGCCTGAGCTGATTTTGTTCCACTCCTCCGCATGCGTGGCCGGGGCTGGCACCGGAAGGACTTCGCCTTTGCAGCTGTGCGCCATCAGCGTCTGGCTTTTCCCCACCAGCACGTTGCCCGGAATGGGCACCGTAAAGCCGTTGCCGCTAAAGGCGCAGTAGTCAACGCCGTTCAGGCTTTGCGTGGGTCCGGTCACCTTCACCGTGACCGCTATCGCCGCATCTTTTTCTGCTCCGCTGTAGGTAATGGTATAGGGGATCTCAATCGGCGCTCCGCCAATGGCGCCTTTCCCGGAACCGCCCAGACCGTTAGGGTCCAGGGTGTAATCCGGATTGTCAGGCACAATCGCCAGACCCGGCTGGATGGGGTTAATCACCAGCCCGCCGCCCGGCTGGAAGCAGAAGTCCGCCGCCAGCGAGCTGTTGCCCGGCGTCAGGCACAGGCTGACAATATTGCCAATGCTGCTGCCGTCCCCCGACTGCGCCACGCTCAGGATTAACGCTTTAGGCAGAAATATTTTAAGGTAGGCTTTGCCGCCATTTTTCTGCGGTGCCGCGAGGAACGTGTTCGCCAGGACGCGCGTATCGCTCAGGATACCGCCTGAAATGCTGTACCAGGTGCTTTCATCGAAGGTCAGCTCGGCGGCGAGGCCGGTGCCACCGCTCATGTGCGATTGCAAAACGCTGTTAACCCGGGACGAGGTGAGGGCCAGCCCCCCGCTGTAGCCGGAAATGTCCTCGCCGATAAACGTGTATTCGAGCAGGTCACACAGTACGCCAGACACCGTGTTGCGGGTGTATTTGGTGCAGGTGGCTCCCGTCGATCCGTCGACAATCGTCACCTCGCCGCTGATCGGATCAATCCCCAGGTTAAGCGCCCGGGAGTTGGTCATCGTCAGCGTACCCACCTTGTGGAGCGTATTCGTCGTGGTGACCTTGTTGATGGAGCTGGTTTGCGGCGTGGAGGTGATAGTCACCTCATCACCAGGCGCGGCGTTGAGCAAATAGTTGAAGAACGGATCGCCCAGGACCCAGCGGCCGTATGACGTGCCGGGCTCCATCACCGGTGGCTTCACCACCATCGATGTGTCGGTATAGCTGGTCGTCGGGGTATATCCCGTGTTGCCGCAGGATGCTGAACACGCCGTACCTTTAAAGAACGGCGAAGCGCTGGACCCCGTTACGGCAAAGTTTATCGTCAGCGCGCTTCCCGCCGGGCCGCTGTAGCTGTTGTCCGGGATATAGGTAGCGACCCCGTTGTTGGTTTTTGCACTCAGCGTCGGCCACTCGCGCGAGCCGTGTAAAAACGAGGTGGAGGTGCTGTTCAGGCTAAACAGCGCCGCGGAGTTCCCCGTACCGTTATTGTCGGGATTATTAATGGCGAAATAGGGCAGCTGCTGCGCCTGGGCAGCCGCACTCATCAACAGCAGGTTAAGAGCGAATATCTTTTTCATCATCACGTTCCAGTGTTCCTTTTGCTTCCTGCCAGACGTAATCGCCCTTATTGCAGGAGATGTCCCCCAGCCACAGCGCACCGCGGTTGGACTCGATATCCAGACGTACCTCGCAGACGCTGTCATCCGGGGTGGCAATGCTCAGAATCGGATTGTTTTTATCCACATCAATCACGAAGCGACCGTCGTTTTCCGTTCGGGTCAGCCCAACGTGGTTTTTGATCTGCGTGGCGCCGATCGGGACGCCGTTTGCATCAACCAGACGGCCAAACAGGGTGACGATTTTCTTCACCTGCGGCTTCATCACCACGGTATTGCCCGGGTAGACGGTGATATGGCGACGCGCGTTCGCGCCAATCTCATAGCTTTCCGTGCCGGTTTCGCTGTTCATCACCTCCAGGTCATAGGCCTGGTATGCCGGCAGGGACAGCCAGGTTTTATCCCCTTTGATGCGCTCCGCGCGGCCGTTGAGCTTCAGCGTTAGCGCCTCGTCAGGTTTAAGGCCGGTGCTGACAATCACCCCCGCGCTGTCGGTGCCTTTGCCGGCGGCGATGGCCTCTTTGGACCAGCCCACGCTGCCGTCGCTGGTCAGCGTGGAGTTCCAGCCTTTGCTCATGCCGCTCTGCACGCTGAGAATGTTGCTGTTCCACGGCGTATCGAAGTTCACGCTGCCCCCGCCGCTGACGCTGCGGTCATAGGTGCTGTTAAAGGCTTTCGAGACGTTCGCCGTGGCCGACTTCAGGTAGTCGCCGTCAAACTGGCGGCTGGCGCTGACGTTCAGCGCCGTGCCGGTATCGCGGTTGTGGGAAACCCCCACCGAGACGGTGTTGCCCAGCGGAATGGAGAAGTCGAGCATCACGTAGCGATCTTTCTCTTCGTAATAGCCATCGTATTTATTGCGCGACATTCCGACGCGCAGGCGCGCGGTACCGTAGCGACCGGCGTACAGCCCCTGGGAGTAGTCCATCTGGTAGCGCTTGTAGCGGTACATTTCGTCTTCCTGGCGCATCAGGCTCAGGTTGCCCGCAGAGGGCAGGCCGAAAGACGGCAGGCTAAATGACGCCCCCCAGGTGTTGCCCTTGCTCTCATAGATGTCCAGGAACTTGCCGCTGGAGAGCTGCTCGTGCGAGTACCAGACCGAACCTATCTGCCACGGCAGGCTGAGATTCGCACCATAGTTGGCGCGGTACGTCCCGTCAGAGGCGGCCATGGTCTGGGAGTTGACCGAGAAAAAGTCCGTCAGATTCAGGGAGGCCCACAGCTCGCTGACGATGTGCTCCCGCATCATGTAGGTCGATGCGTTCCAGTCGACCATCCCGCTGCGCTTGCTGAACGAGGCCCCCACCAGCGACATGGTGTCTTTATGTTTGGTGTCGTAATCGTAGTAGTACGTGTTGTCCTGCTCGTTTTTGCGTTTCGCGTATTTTTTATAATTAACGATGGATTTATCGCGGCTATACATCCCGCCCCACATCTGCCAGCGTAGCGTTTCCGACACGTTACTGGAGAACGGTTTATTCACGGTGTACATGCTGCGCGACACGGTGCGGCTTCCGCTCACGACTTCAACGTCGACGCTGTATATCCCGTAGGGCAGGCTGCTGGTGTCAATTTCATGGTTACCGACGTCAAAGCGCTGGATGCCGATAAGCTGCCCATCCCGACGAATACGGGCCTCGCCCGCCGTGGGAAAATAGACCACGACCGGCGTCAGAGAGAGCGTGTTATCGCGTTTTCGGGAGTTGGCCTGGTTGCCCACCGACACGCCGTAGACTTCACCGCCGGCAATGCCGCTTACGCTTGCCAGGGACTGCATCGCCCAGCCGTTCAGCATGCCTGCGGCATAGCGCATCCCCTGATAGTCGCGCTCCCACATCACCGCGTTCATTTGGGTATCGCTGCTGTTCTCGTTGACGTAGCCTGAGCCGTCAATCAGCACATGATCAACGCCCATTGAGATCCAGTTTCTCGCGTTCAGATAGCCCGATGACCAGCTGTCACCGTAGCCGCTCTCGGTGTGATACGCCCCGAGGTTGTAGGAAAAGGTGCCGCTCAGGTCGTCAGACTCCGGCGCGTCAATATCCACCTCGCGCGGGCGGATATTCACCCCGTAGTCACTCTGCGAGAGGTTCAGCAACAGGCGCATTTTTTTCTGGTCCAGTTCGAACGCCGAGCCCGCATTCACCGGAATGCGCATCTGGTCATCAAACTGCTTATCGTTAATGCTCTGCAGTAACGCGCGCATCTCTTTTGACAGACGAATGCCGTTATCAGACTCCTGGACCTGAACATCTCTCAGCCCCAGCTTGAGGTCCTTCGCAAAGAGCGTCACGTCACCGATACGAACATATTCGCTCGCCGTGCCTTCGCGATTCCCCTGCTGTGCCGAATGTGGACGCGTATTCACCAGATAGACGGGAATTTTGATCCCCTGCTCCAGCAGCCCATAAAGCGAGTCGGGAAAACGGTAATTAGCGATAACCACGGAGCTTGAGGCTGCATACGCAAACGCGGGCAGCGTGCCGGATGCGCAAGCCATCATCACCGGCAACACTAATTTATTTTTCACCATGCATCCTTACTTAACAGGAATGAACTGTTTCTGGTCCCAAATTCCGAGATGAAAATGGTTGTCCGTCACGTTGATATCGTCGATAGCGCGCGAGGTCCCGGGCATCAGATAGAAGTTTTTGGTGCAGGGCGTAGAAGGTGATTCCGGGTTCGGTTTCAGGCACGTCCCTGTCGCGTTGACGCGAAACGAGGTGTTGCCTTTATTGGTCATCTTTCCCGCCACGTAGACGAAATCGATTTTTTTATCCCGCGGCTGGACCACCAGAATGGTGCTCACCACTGCGCGCGTCATCCCCTTTCCGTTCTTTTGGGAACCATTGTCCAGGTCTTCGCTCACTCCTTCGTCGACGAAGGTGATGCGGTAGTAACGCTCTTTGTTATCGGCATTTCCGTGATAGTAAAATTTGACGATATTGCTGGTGCCGGCAGGCATCACCATGCGCGTGGGCGTCAGCAGCAGCTCATCCACTTTCTCCGGATTAATCACGATCCCTTCGTCCATCGGGCTGCTGATACGCTGCGCGGTAATGGAAACGATGCGCACGGAATCGGCTTCGTTTTTAATTTCCTTGGCGGTGGTATCTGCATTTGCAGGAATGATGGTGGTGACCTTTCCCACATTGATGGCCAGCGCGGAGGAAGAGACGAGCAATAAGAATAAGAAGGCGGGTTTTAGGCTTAACATGATATTTCCCTAAACAGGGGCTTGCGCCCCTGGATCTGTCAGGCCTTAGCCCCAGGTTGCGCGGAACGCAACGGACACGGTACCTTCCCACAGGCTGTTGGTCAGGTCTTTGAACTCTTTCGCGGCACCTGCGTTGTCCTGTGCGGAATCAACGTAGAACACGAATTTGTCCTGGCCAGTCACTTCAGTATCAGCCGCAGCGCCAGCGCTGGTGGTCAGGTTCCACAGGCCAGAAGAGACGCCGGTGTTAGACGCAGAGTCAACCAGCGTGGTCCATGCGGTAGATTTCGCACCCACAGTACCGCCCACGGAACCCAGGTCGTTGCCGCCCCAGCGCGCGCCCACTTTCAGCTTGGTGGACTCACCGCCAACGCTGAACAGGGTGTTGTTGGAGTCGTCGAGGATCGCTTCGAGCTTGAAGCTCGTTGCGGTAGAGTGATCGCCACGAATAGCCACATCAAACAGACCGGTGTCGGTGTTGAATGATTTTGTATTTGCGCTGTAAACAAAGTTCAGCGCACGCGTCGGGGTGATCACCAGGTCAGATTCGCTGTCCTTAGTTGCAGACGCCTGCCAGGTTGCAGATGCAGTTGTTTCAGCAGCATTAACAGCGCTCAGGGCAGAAACAGACAGCAGTGAGCCCAGAACGATAGCGTTCAGTTTGTTCATTTAATTAGTCCTTCAAAAAAGAATCCACATGTTTAAAAAGGGGTGCCCCTTTTCGAGGCGGAGTATAGTCAGCCTAAAAATAGTGAGGCAATACAGAATAATTCACTCGCCCTGGTTAAAAGGGAAATATAAAAATAAACACCTTGTATCTCGTTGTTACATAATGGATTAATTTTCTGAAATTCAGAAAATAGATATTCATCGATTATTTTATTGGCGATAAATATCAGGACGTCGGAACAGACACGCACATCATTACGGGCAGTACCAGGCCTTTAATTAGCCACGCATGCTCCTTGATGCTGGTAATATAGAAGAAATTAATATTATCCAGCAACATTTCATTTACAATACCGTCAGGCGCAACATCGTCTTCAGATTTATTCATTTTTTTGTCTTTAATATAGTAAATATTACTCCCGTCGACTTTTTCAACCGTCAGGGTGTAATTTCTGTCAATCAGAAAATTTTGCCCTTCTTTTCTGAGCACGCCTTTATGGATAACCGTCACCACGTCTTTGCTGTTAAACAGAAACAGCGTCGTTAATGACATATCGGTTAAGTCTCCCGTTGAATAGGTTTTCCAGGAAACCGTATCTGACTGGCAGCCAAATCCCTCGTCCTGCGTTCTCATAAAATAAAACAGCAGCAGGGCGATCGCCGACACCACCAGTACCACACCCGATAACACACTCAGCTTAGTCCTCGACATATTTTAACTCCCGGTCAGGCTTCTGTAAGAAAGGCAATTCTTATAATCATCAACGCTGTCCTGCTGGTAACAGATAGCCAGAAAATAATTTTCCATCTGCGATTTTGTGAAGTTTGAATAGTAAACATCAGCAACTTGCTGTTCGCAGTCGATATGCTGCCTGGCGATGACCTCTTTTACGCGGTTAAAATAGTACTGTCGTGGCTGATACATGTTCTTATCGATAAGGTATACCGTACACCGGTCAACTTTGCCGAGCAGATGAATATCAGACTCTTTCAGCGTCTCTGCAAAGGACTCTTTTTGATGAATCATAAAGAGAGCGACGCCGAGAATGACAGTTAAAGACACAGCACAGAACGAAATAAAGGCGGCAGGCCAAAGTCTTATTCTGTTAGGCGGGTCGGGTTCTCTCTTCTGAATGAGCGGTTCAGATTCTTCTGGTGCCGGGTATTCAGTAACGGATTGAACAACAGGTGGCCTTACCGTGTGGTGTTCAATATGCGCCGCAAGGCTGAAACCTTTTCCGCGAATCGTTTTAATCAGCAAAGGATCGCGCCCCAGCGTACGAAACGCCTTTCTGATTTCACTTATGGCAACATTAAGGCTAACGGAAGAACCTGAGAAGCCGCGCTCTTCCCATACTTTCTTTATCAGCTCGTCTCTGTCGAGTGTCTTTCCATTATTGATGATAAGTTCATACAGTAAACGTGCCGCCTGATTGGATAACTTAATGGAGGACTCTTCTTCTCCATTAATCATGATCATACCGGTATCCACCTCATAAAGCATAGCAAGATCAATGAGATACTTCATATTATTATTGCACCACTGTTATAAAATTGTGTATTTCCCTGGCAATAATAAGTCTAAAGAGAGTGTGGTCAAGTCAAGTAATATTATTTGAGGGGGGGATTTAGAAAACTTCATTAATTAACGATTATTAAATCATTAATTCAAATCTTCGAACGAAGGCATTTAGGTTAAGATCTTATAAAAACACACCAATCCAGATTATAATCTTAATGTTAGGCATTTGTCAGAATAATGTTTTGTTATGTATATTTTTGATGCAACATAATATCGTCAAAGCGTTTTACCCGGATCTTAATGCGCTTTGTCCGGCAAGAGTGCGATGCGCGGCCGAATAACATTCATTTTATATAAAACAAATCTTTATGGAGTTTATCATGTTCAAGACGATCATGACCGTTTCTGTGCTGGCCGCTGCTGTCGCCTCTACCAGTGCTATGGCTGCAGATAATTCTGCCGGTGGCGTAATTAACTTTACCGGCGCAATTACCGATACCACCTGTACCATCAACGGTGGAAAAAGCGCTGACTTTACCGTTGCGCTCTCCCCGATCTCAGTGAAAGATGCAGGTACAACGGTCGGCCTGATTACCAAAAATAAAAAATCGATTGCACTGACCTTCTCCGGCTGTTCGCCAGCGGCGGGAACCACGGGCACACCGCTTAAGGTTTATTTCTCCAGCGCGGATAATATCTCCACCGACGGAAAATACCTGCTGAACAACAGCGTTAACGAAAGCGACGCGAGCGTTGCGCGTAACGTAGGTTTTGCGCTGGTTGAACCTGGCGCATCTGCACCTATTGCGCTGAACCAGACGTACACCACCGATATCATGGGTACCGCAACGGCGCCAGATTCAGAAACGCTGACGCTGGACGTGTATTACTACAAAACTAACGCTACCGCAGCAACCGTGGGTGAATTAAGTTCCAACGTTACCTACACCATTTCCTATCTGTAATATTAATTATTCAGGCTCTGCATTCGCAGGGCCTGTATTTAAGGTTTCAATCATGCGTAAGGCAATTATGCTGGCGGTACTCCTGCTGAGCACGGGTCACTCATGGGCCAATATTGTCATCAATGGCACTCGAGTCCTTTATCCTGAAAATAATAAAGAGGTTATCGTTCAGTTAATGAATACCGGTGATTCACCCGCGCTGGTGCAGTCATGGATTGATGACGGCGATATAAACTCTACGCCGGAAACAGCAAAGGTGCCTTTCCTGCTTTCGCCTCCGGTGATTAAGGTCAGCGGCCATAATGGCCAGCAGCTGCGCATTAAAAAACTGCCGGGGAATTTGCCTGCGGACCGGGAGTCTGTTTTCTTTCTTAACGTACTCGATATTCCGCCAAAACCGGAAAACCTGCAGAACCAGAATACCGTGCAGCTGGCCATTAAATCGCGCATCAAACTTTTTTATCGCCCGGCTTCGCTGGCCGGTTCGCTCGATGACGCGGTAGGGAAACTCACCCTGGCTGCCGACGGCAATCAGTTCCGCATCAGTAATAACAGCCCGTTCCATATTACCGTCGCCAATATTTCTCGGGGTAAAACAAAATTACTCAACGAGTCACCGATGGTTTCTCCTTTTGGGCAACTGACGATAGCCACCAAAAATGACGTTAAGCGTGGCCAGACCTTCCAGCTGATGTACGTGGACGATCTGGGCGCCTATAAAACCCGGACCTTCACCAGCCAGTGATCGGAAAGACTCACCATGAAATTGAAACAAAACAGACTCTGTCTGCTGGCAGTCTGCTCGCTTCTGCTTTCGCATAAATCAGGGGCCGTGTCGTTTGATACCTCCCTGCTTGCTGGCGCATCCGGTGAGTCCGATCTGTCACGTTTTTACGAAAACAACCTCATGCCTGCCGGCAAGCAGGAAATGGACATCTACGTAAACGGGAGCTGGAAGGGGCGCTACAGCGTGACCTACGGCGAACGGCCGGATGACATTCATCTTGCCTGGAAAGACGCGCAGTCGCTGGGAATCAGCATGAAGGCCATTCCTGCACCGGCCATCGCGCGGGGAGAGGTTCAGTTACATGATTTAGTTCAGGGCGGTGAGGTCAAAACCGATCCGGGCACCCTGAGCCTGGCGCTCACGGTTCCGCAGGCAGCCCTGCTGCGTACCGAAGAGGGCTATATTGCTCCCCAGTTCTGGAGCGAGGGCATACCGGCGCTGATGCTCTCCTGGAACACAACCTGGTACAACACGCGTACAAAAGGAACGGCAAAAGAGACCAACGACGATTTTTACGCCGGGCTGGACTCCGGCGCGAACCTGTTCGGCTGGCAGTTTCGCGACAGCAGCACCTGGCAAAAATCGGCCAGCGGCGACAGTCGCTGGCAGAACAACACCCGCTATCTGCGCCGCCCGCTGGCCTCGCTGACGTCAAACCTGACGCTGGGGGACTTTTATATTCCGGGCGATCTGTTTGATTCCCTTCGCGTGCGCGGGGTCTCTCTGGCGTCAGACATGAAAATGCGGCCAAACTCCCAGCAGGGCTTCTCGCCGGTGATCCACGGCGTGGCGCGCACGAACGCCCTGGTAAAAGTCTCCCAGAATGGCAACGTCATCTATCAGGAAAACGTTCCGCCGGGACAGTTCACGCTGGACAGCATTCAGCCGACCGGCTCGGCGGGCGATCTGCTGGTCGTGGTGCGCGAAGCCGATGGCTCTCAGCAATCTTTTACCGTACCGTTTTCTGCGGTTCCCGGCATGTTGAAAGAGGGCGTGAGCCAGTACAGCGTGGTCGCGGGTAAAGTTCATCAAAATACGCTGGACGCCGATCCGGCATTCCTGCAGGCCACGCTGCGCTACGGATTCAATAACCTCATTACCGGCTACACGGGAACGATCGTCAGCGATAACTACCAGGCTGGGCTGATCGGAACGGGCTGGAATTTTCCTTTTGGCGCAGTTTCCTTTGACGTCACCCATGCGAAAACCACGCTGCAGGATCGCACCGACAGCGGCCAAAGCTTTCGCGTGTCGTACAGCAAGTTTATTAACACCACCGCGACCAACTTCACGCTGGCGGCCTACCGTTATTCCACCAAAGGGTATTACAGCTTTAGCGATGCGCTCTATTCGCGCGAAGGCTATCAGCGCCTGAAAGAGCAGTACGACGAGTATGAAGATAGGTTCGGCGTTGCGCCGGAAATGTCGATGAGCACCTGGGATGCCCTGCGCGCGGCGCAGCCTAAAAATACCTTAACGCTCAACCTGAACCAGCGCCTGGCAGAAAGCTGGGGGACGGTGTTCATTTCCGGGACGCAGCGTGATTACTGGAATTCACAGCAAACCACGCGCGAATATCAGGCCGGATATTCAAACGCGATCGGCCGCGCCAGCTATACCCTTTCGGCAAGCCGTGTCCGTAACAGCGACAGGGCCGAAGAGACGCGCTTTTATCTCTCGCTCAGCCTGCCGTTCTCGCTGTTTGATAATAATGCATGGATAACCTCCAGCCTGACGGCCAGCGATTCTCACTACGAGCAGAGCAATATCAGCATGAGCGGCAACGCGCTGGCGTCGAACCGCCTGAGCTACACCTTCTCCGGCAGTAACGCGCGAGGGGGAAATAACTCGGCAAGCGTTAACACGGCCTATCGCTCAAGCTTTGCCACCCTTGGCGGCTCTTACAGTGAATCTTCAGACTACCGCCAGACCGGTCTCAACGGGCGCGGAAGCCTGGTGGCTTACCCGTGGCATGTTCTCGCCTCCAACGAAACCGGTTCGACCATGACCATCGTGGACGCGCCGCAGGCAGAGGGGCTGATGGTGAACGGGGATGAAAGCATCGTGACCAATCGCGACGGCGTGGCGCTGGTGCCTTACGCAACCCCCTATCGCAAGAACTCAATCACGCTGTCTGAAACCGAAAACAGCTCGGGCGCGGAAGTGCTCGGCAACATGGCCAACGTGGCTCCGTACGATGGCGCCGTGAACTACGTCCGCTTTGAAACCGACAAACGTCAGTCATGGGTGCTTCACGCCACGCGCGCAGACGGCAGGCCGCTGCCATTTGGGACCGAAGTGCTGGATGAAAAAGGCGAATCTGTAGGTTACGTCGGCCAGGCAAGCGTGCTCTATATCCGTGCCGAACAGCCACCGCGCGCGCTCAACGTTCATCTTCGCGGCGGCACATGCGAAATCTCCGCACCGGCCTGGGGGCTGGACAATCCGTCATCGGTTTGCCATTAATTACGGAATATCATTATGTTAAGGTTCTTCACTCTCCTGCTTCTGGCGTGCGTCAGCACCGCCAGCTACGCCACCTGCTCCGGCGGCAGCATTGTCTACGGCACGCCTATCAGCGTTGATTTGTCCGACAAGCTCAGCCCGGCCACGCCGACCTGGACGGGGAGCTACACCACGCAGTACAGCGGCTCCTTTAACTGTTCAACGAGCAACAGCGAGTTCTCCTATACCCCGATCCTGTCAACCAACAGCAGCTACGCCACCATACTCGGGTTCAGCAACAACAAATATATGGTGCACGCGGAGATCACCAGCACCCAGCCCAACAAGACGCTCTCCGCCAGCGGCAGCCATACGGCGTCGGAGCTGAACACGCCATTTACGGTACGCTTCACGCTCGTGAACCAGAGCGGGACCACGCTCGCGGGGGACACGGCAACCATGAGTGACGTGATGTTCGTGAGCGACATGAGCGGCATGTCATTCTGGGAAATCATCGGCTGGCCAATCAGCCAGCTGGTGAAGATTGTCCAGTGGCTGTTCAACGGATTCCAGTGGCCCTACGACAACCGCGACATGTTCGGCCAGCCGATGACCATCAAATATGCGCCGAAGCTGACAACCTGCTCGTTCGATAACGCCGGGCTGACCGTCAAACTCCCAACGCTCGGCATTCCTCAGCTGAACGCGGCTTCACAGCCAGGGTTAACGCCTTTCTCGCTGAACATGAGCTGCCAGAACGTGGGCGCTAACGGCAATTCAGACCGGGCCATTGAGATGTTCCTCTCCAGCACGCAGCTGCTGTCGACCGACAGTTCCGTGCTGATCGACAGCACCAGCGGCGCCGCTCAGGGCGTAGGCCTGCGGCTGATTCAGCGTAATAATCCGCAAATGCCGGTCATTTTTTCAACGTCTACCACCAGCCGCGGTAACGCCACGATGATTTTCAACGTGGCGGCAGGCGGCGCGCTGAGCGAGCATTTCACCCTGCCGATGGCGGCGTACTACTCTGTTTGGGCACCCGCAAAAGTGTCTCAGGGCAAGATCAATACCTCCGCAACGTTGAATATCATCTACCCCTGACGCGGGCTAGCCTCCCATCTTTCCAACCGTCTGCAGATACCTAATCAGCTCGCTATGGTTGGAAAGATTGAGCTTCTTCATCGCATTGTGTTTCTGCGTGGCAATTGTGCTTACGGAGCGGTTTCGATGACGGGCGATCTCGGTAATAGAGTACCCTTCCACGATCAAATGAATCACCTCCCATTCCCTTGATGAGAGCACGGAGCGCGAGCGCGATCCTGCCCTCATCGCTTTCCTGAGCCAGGAAGAGACGACCGGTTTCGGCTCTTCTGGCAGCATGAGCGTATGTAGCTCATTTTTCAGTTCTGCCATGTCATCCTGCAGGCTAATGGTCAATTCAAACTTCATCTCCAGCACTTTTTTTAATAACCCATACTGCAGATCGGGAACAAAAAGAACGCGTCGAACAGTGTTTGACTTACATAAAAGCGTTAAGCGAGCGCTGGTCTCCGTGCTCCACTCTTTATGATTAAGAAGATAATTAAACTCGGTAATAAAAACATCAAAAGCATCATCCGCCAGAGACGTCAGCATTTTTTCCGTTGAGTCGATGATGGTGATCTGCAATTCGTAATCGGGGAGAAGATTCTGGAGGGCCTGACATATTACCTCCGCAAATATATTTATTTTGTAGAATATCATCACCCTGACGGGAGTTTCAGCATTTATCATGTTATGTCTAAATTATCGTAAAAAAGAAAATGATAATAGGTTATGCCTCCTGCAGTCACAACCTCTTCGCGCCAGGATTTTATCCTCCTGAATGCTAAAATTCTGAACAGGGATATTAAATTTATAGAATAACTTCTATTTTATCCTTTAGCACTGTCGTTAATGAATACAAGAATGCAGGAGAGATCGCGCTCTGACTATGATTTTTTCTGACAATGCGGCGGGAAAACCACGTAAAACCCGTGGATTAATGGCATTTAAAACCAGCGCAAAGCTTAATACTGGGCTATTGCCAGGATAAAAATCTTACGTGAAGATTATTAAAAGATTAAAGCGGTTGTATTTATCATTAAATCAATTTTTCATTTTTATATTCCCACAATAATTAGCATGCTCTTTACTCCTCTGTTTCTGTTGGCTTACATTTACTCCGTCGCATCAGACAATTAAAAAAGTAGTTCGCTATTTTCTCTTCCAGGGACTGATTATTCAGCGAAAGGAGAATGCCAATGATAAACAAAAAAACAATTCACGTTGCCGTGGTTGATAGCTGTGAATTCACCATGATTGGCCTGCAATCATTAGGAAAGCGTGAGTCAGAGGTACAACAGGATGTCATTTTCCATGGGTTTACGCATATCGAAGATCTTGCGCTTAGCGAACAGCCGTTTGACATTATTATTTACGACCCGCTGAATACCGGTCATTTCAGAGTCACAACCCATGACGATATTCTGTGTATTAAACAAAAACAGCCCGCGGCTAAGATCTATATCTATTCGCTGTCCGTCGGTTATTTGAAGTTTAAGCATGTTGACGGCGTCATCAGCAAAAGGGTTTCGCTCGGCGATATCAAAGCGCTGTGGCAAATCCTGATGAGCCAGACGCCGCAGGCGCCCGGTCTCTACAACGTGAGCATGACGACCCGCCAGCGCACGCCGGCAAGATTGTCCAGCGAGGAGGCCAGCGTACTGCGCGGCTACTCCTGTAACCTGAAAACCAAGCAGATTGCCCGCCAGCTGGGCTGCAACGTGAGGCTGGTTTATTTCTACAAGAACAATGCCATGAACAAACTGAAGGCGGTGCGAGGCCCTTCGTTCTACCAAAGCATCCGCTGGATATTGAATTAAGAATTTGACCGTGTGTCGTTTGCCTTTTGTTCCCGTGTCCGCGGGAACCTTTTTCGTTTTCTGAAGGCTGTTCCATGTATACCGTTCTCCCCTCTCCCGTATTGCAAAGCATCTCAGGGCTGCGATTCCAGCCGCTGATTGATTTCCAGTCTGGTCAGATTGTCGCGCATGAAGTTCTCGTGGAGATCCATAACGTCAATCTTGAGGTCTTCTTTGCCTCACTGCCTTCGCGCAGCGCGCTGCAAATCTTTTTCTGGCAGGCCAATACGCTTTTACAGATCCCTTCCCGGGACGCTTACTGGCTAAACCTCCCCGCGGAGCATTTTCTCAACGAACGCGCCATCCGGCTGCTGCTCGCGTTACGTCATCAGGGTCGGTTAACGATTGAGATTCAGGATCCGCTCACCCTCACGCGGCTGAGTGAATCGGAGCAATGCCAGCTCCACGCCGCACTTGTTCAGCTAAAAGAGGCAGGGTGGAAAATTTGGTTGGACGATCTGACCCGGGATCTGGCCGGGGAGTATAAGCGTCTTGCGCTGCCGCTGGATGGCGTGAAAATCGATCGCTCAGAGCTGCGCGGGGACGCGCCGCTTGCGCCTTTTGTGCAATACGTCAGAGCAGGCATCGCTCAGTCTATCCTCATCGAAGGCATTGAGAATTCGCGGGATCGGGAACGCGCCCGGGCGGCCGGTGCTCAGTATGGACAAGGCTTCCTGTGGCCCGAAAGCCGAACAGATGCCAGGGTAACGCTTTGACGGCCAGCGAATCGCTGGCCTGCTTATTATGTTTTACCAGCCCGGCACCGCCCCGCCGTTGAAAATCGTCTCTGCCGCTTTTGCCACCTCAGGAGACTGATAGGACTGAATAAACTCCTTCACGTTTTCGGCATCTTTGTTGTCTTCACGCGTGACGACAATGTTCACGTACGGCGAATTTTTATCTTCGATGAAGACGCTATCGTGAACCGGAGAAAGCCCGGTTTGCTGGAGATAGGTGGTGCTGATGATGGCGACATCCACTTTCGGGTCGTCCAGCACGCGCGGCAGCTGCGCGCCTTCAAGCTCCATAATCTTCAGGTTCTTCGGGTTTGCCGTGATATCCAGCGCCGTTGGCAGCAGGCCAACGTCCGGCTTGAGGGTAACCAGCTTCTCTTTTTGCAGCAGCAGCAGCGCGCGGCCGAGGTTGGTTGGGTCATTAGGGATGGCAACGGTTGCGCCGTCCTTCAGCTCAGATACCGCTTTAATCTTGCGGGAATAGCCGGCCATCGGGAAGACGAAGGTGTTGGCAACAGCAACCAGTTTGTAGCCGTGCGCCTTGTTATCTTCTGCGAGGAACGGACGATGCTGGAACACGTTGGCGTCCAGTTCCCCGTGGTTGGTGGCATCATTGGGCAGCAGCGAGCCGCTAAAGCCGACCAGCTCCACGTCCAGACCGTATTTCTCTTTTGCCACCTTTTTGGCGACTTCCGCCACGTCCTGCTCGGCGCCGTTAATCACGCCGACCTTAATGTGTTTGGCATCATTGCTGCTTTGGTCACAGCCCGCGAGCAGCAGGCCAGTCAGGAGAAGCGCACCCAGTCGAAGTTTCACGAGACAGATCCTTTTGATAAACGTTTTGAAGACTATATCGACAACGCAACGGCTCTCTAAAAAACGAAAAGGAATCAATAAGAAGGATACGTTATATGCGGCCTGTTGTCGGGTGGCGCTACGCTTACCCGACCTACCTGTAGGCCCGGTAAGCGCAGCGCCACCGGGCGATGGGCATCAGGCAACTGTCGTCCAGTCCTCTACCCTAAGGTCCTGCACCATCCCAAATGCGCGATCGTTGGTGACAATCGTCGTTCCCCGGCTGATGGCATGCGCAGCAATCAACTGATCGAGATCGCCCATCACCTTTCCTTTCTTTTCCATCGCGGCACGGAGCTCGCCGTAGGTGGCTGCGGCCCCACTGTCCCAGTCGCAAATGGTGATGGTTTCAAGGAACGATAATATTGTCTCTTTCAGTTCGCTACTCTGTTTCTTTTCTGCACCATAGAGTAATTCAGCTTCCGTGATGCTCGAGATACAAACATCTCCAGGTGTCAGATAAGCCATACGGGTGACTACTCCAGGATGTTTTTTAAACAGGTAGCTCACAATATTCGTATCAAGCATATGCCTCATGAACAGACTCCATCCAGAGGGTCTCTTTTCGTCACACTCTGATTTCTCTCCTCCTTACTTAGAAATGAATCAGGCACATTGGTTTTTTCCAAAAGCCGGAAGAAATTATCCCAGCTTTTTACTTGAGCAGCCTTCGGGGTCAAAACCACATTCCCCGCCTCATCCCGCCGGATGTAAACACTCTCCGTATCAAACGCAAACTCAGCAGGCAGAACAACAGCCTGCTTTCGCCCTTTTTTGATCACTTTTGCCGTGCGCTCCATTGCAACCTCTGTTGGTTTATTGACCAGGCCACAGCATGCGCCAACGCCCAGGAAAGTGACAAGGGAGACGTTTAAAATTCAGAAAGCGACTCGCAATAAATAACAGAAGCGCTAACCTCACGCCTGCCGACGCAGCGGCGCTTCACGTAAAAACCACGACAGCGCAAACGCCAGCACCATAATCCCCGCCGCCAGCAGGAACACCGCGTGAATGGCCGAGCCGAACGCATCAAGATAGTCCAGCCTCAGGGCGTCTGGCAGATGATGAATGGCGGTCGGGTTAAGCTCGCGCGGCAGTTCCGCCCCTTCAGGCAGCCTGTCGACCAGCCCTGACTGCAGAACGTTCGTGAACACCGCGCCAAACAGCGCGACGCCAATGGCCCCGCCAATGGAGCGGAAGAGCGTGACGCCAGAGGTGGCGACGCCGTATTGATCCGCCGACACGCTGTTCTGCACCGCCAGCACCAGCACCTGCATCACCAGGCCCAGCCCCATGCCCAGCACGCTGGTGAACAGGTACAGCTGCCAGGTCGGAGACGAGATAGAAATGCGGGTCAGTAAAAACATCCCCACCACGCCGAGCAGCGTGCCGAGGATCGGGAAGAGACGGTATCTCCCGGTACGACTGATGATCCGCCCGCTGATAATGGAGGTCAGCAGCAGTCCGCCCATCAGCGGGATGAGCTGCAGGCCGGCCTGCGTTGGCGTGGCGTCTTTCACCACCTGCAGGTACAGCGGCAGGAAGGTCACCGAGCCGAACAGCGACATGCCGATGATAAAGCCAATCAGGCTGCAGAGCAGGAAGCTGCGGTCGCGGAAGAGCGACAGCGGAATAATCGGCTCCCACGCCAGCCGCTCCTCATAGATAAACCCGGCGATCCCCGTCAGGCCAAAGGCCAGAATGCACCACAGCTGCGGGTCGCTCCACTGGCGGACGGTTCCGCCTTCGGTGGTGAACAGGATGATGCACAGCAGCGCCATGCTGAGGTATATCGCCCCCAGATAGTCAATCTCGTGCTTGCTGCGCCGCGCGCTGCCGTGGAACACCGCACCAATCACCAGCAGGGCAAACAACCCCAGCGGCAGGTTAATATAGAAAATCCAGCGCCAGGAGACGTGCTGGACGATAAACCCGCCGATCAGCGGCCCGATGACCGTCGCCAGCCCGAACACGCCGCCAAACAGCCCCTGATAGCGCCCGCGATCGGCAGGCGGGATCACGTCCGCGACGGCGGCCATGCTGATCACCATCAGGCCGCCGCCGCCCAGCCCCTGCAGGGCGCGCATCAGCACCAGCTGGGTCATGTTTTGCGCCAGCCCGCACAGCGCGGAGCCCACGAGGAAAAGGACAATCGCGATTTGCAGGACGATCTTACGCCCAAACAGATCGCCAAATTTGCCGTACAGCGGCACCACGATGGTTGAGCTGAGGATATAGGCCGTCACCACCCAGGAGAGCTTATCCAGCCCGCCAAGCTCGCCGACGATGGTCGGCAGCGCGGTAGAGACAATGGTCTGATCCAGCGCCGAGAGCAGCATCACCAGCAGCAGCGCGCTGAACAGCAGCTTAATCGACGGCGCTTTTTGCGCAGGTTGAGTCATTACGTCGGACTCCATAAGACATCACTTGAAATTAATTAATCGTATAATTAATATTTGTGTAAGTGATGAATAAGATCAAGAGATACTGCGACCATGTCAGCACAAAAAGATAATTCTGAACCGCGCCGCCCGGGACGTCCGCGCGGCGGCAAGCGCGTCACCGCCAGCCGCGAACAGCTGCTGGATATCGCCCTTAACCTTTTTTCTCGTCAGGGGATCGCCAACACCTCGCTGAACGCCATCGCCAAAGAGGCAGGCGTCACGCCCGCGATGCTGCACTACTACTTCAACTCTCGGGAGCAGCTGTTGGATGCGATGATTGAGGAGCGTTTCCTGCCGTTACGCGAAAGGATCGGGACGATTTTCGCCGATAACCACGATTCGCCGGTGAACGCCCTGACGGAAATGGTTAAAGTGCTGGCCGAACTGGCGGAAGAGTATCACTGGTTTGCACCGCTGTGGATGCAGGAGGTGATTGGCGAAATGCCGGTACTGCGCACCCATCTGCAGGCGCGGTTTGGTGACGAGAAGTATCAGGCGACGCTCGCCACCATCAAAGGCTGGCAGCAGGAAGGGAAGCTGAATCAGGCGCTGGCTCCGGAGCTGCTGTTTACCACCTTGCTGAGCCTGGTGCTGGTGCCGTTCTCACGCATGCGCAATGACGAGAGGTTAAAATCCCTCTCGCCGGAAATCATTGTCCGTCATGCGCTTGCCGTAATCGGCACCGGGATCGGCGGTTAAAGCGCCTTTGCCAGATAGTGGCGCTGCATGCCCGCATAGGGGTAATCCTGCAGGGACATCTGCAGCTGGTAGCCCTGTTTTTCATAGAAAGGACGCGCCTGGAAGCTGGCGGTATCGACCAGCGCGTGCCTGCAGCCTTTGCGTCGCGCTTCGTCTTCGGCCGTTTTGATGAGCTGGCTGCCGACGCCGGAACCCCGAACGGTATCGCTGACCCACAGAAAGTCGATATTCAGCCAGTCGCCTTTACGTATCCCGATTAACCCGCCCAGCATTGTGCCATTATCGTCTCGCACGTAAACGCCAATATCGCCGCTAAAGGTCGACAAATCTAAAAACTGCCCGTTATAGGCCCTTAGCCCCGTTAATAATTCTTCTTTTTCCTGCGGTGTGACGTTATCAGTCGTGCTCAGATGCATATGTTCTCCTTATTTTCAGCGCTATCTGAATATCTCACAGCTTAACCTTCATAAAAACTCCTTATTTCCTCCATTGTTTAAACCAGGAAATATTCATTCAATATGTAAATAAAAAAAGCCTTTCCAATACGCACCCAAAACGTATAATGAGAACGATCATTCTCACTTTCTACACGGTAGCCGACGATGAGCACAAAGCTGGAAGAACGACAAAAACTGCGCCAGGACGAGATCGTTACCGCCGCGCGCCGCTGCTTTCGGGCCAGCGGGTTTCACGCTGCCAGCATGTCGCAGATTGCCAGCGAGGCGAGGCTCAGCGTCGGACAAATTTACCGGTATTTCAGCAACAAAGACGCGATCATCGAAGAGATGATCCGCCGCATCATCGACTCGCGCATCGAGGAGATGCAGGGCAAAACCCTGGTGGAAGGGATGCCGCAGGCGCTCGCCTGGCGACAGACCCTCAATGAAGACGACGATGCGCTGATGCTCGAAATGTCCGCCGAGGCCACGCGCAATCCTCAGGTTGCCGCCATGCTGATCGAAGCCGAATCGCGCATGTTCGCCAACGCCTGCGCGCATCTGAAAAAGCAGTTCCCCCACCTGAGCGACGAGCATATTCGCTGCTGCGTGGAGATTACCGCCGTGATGATTGAGGGGACGATTTACCGTCGATTAACCCCCTTAAACGTCCCGTCAGAACAATTAGAACCCCTTTATCAGGATATTTTAAATATGCTTTTCTCTGCGAAGTAATCGCATATGAATAATTAGCGGGAATAAGTAATTCCCCTTTTTTACATTTCTGGCTCAGCCAGAGATGCGGTATCGCTGTGCCTTTAAATAGCCCTCCTCCCTGTTAAGCGATTAACAGGGCAGGCATCGTTCACCCTGGAAAAAGATTATGAAAACCATAACAACCTCCATCGCGGCATTACTCCTCCTGACAGGGTGCGACAATGCGCAAACATCTGCTCCCCAGCGTCCTTTACCGGAAGTGGGGATTGTCACGCTCATGAGCCAGCCTGTTTCCGTCGTCAGCGAGCTGACGGGCCGCACCGCCGCCGCCATGAGCGCCGAAGTGCGCCCGCAGGTGGGCGGCATTATTCAGAAGCGGCTGTTTACCGAGGGCGATACGGTCAAGGCCGGGCAGTCGCTGTATCAAATTGACCCTTCCAGCTACCGCGCCGCCTACGATGAAGCCGCCGCCGCGCTGAAGCAGGCGCAGGCGCTGGTGCAGGCCGACTGCCAGAAAGCCCAGCGCTATGCGCAGCTGGTGAAAGACGACGGCGTGTCGCGTCAGGACGCCGAAGACGCGAAGTCCACCTGCGCACAGGACAAGGCCAGCGTCGAGTCAAAGAAGGCCGCGCAGGAGAGCGCGCGCATTAACCTCAACTGGACCACCGTCACCGCGCCGATTGCCGGACGCATCGGCATCTCCTCCGTGACCCCCGGCGCGCTGGTGACCGCCCAGCAGGATACCGCCCTCGCCACCATTCGCGGGCTCGACAGCATGTACGTCGACTTAACGCGATCCAGCGCCGATCTGCTGCGTTTGCGTAAGCAAACCCTTGCCACCAACAGCGATACGCTAAGCGTGTCGTTAATCCTCGAAGACGGCAGCACCTACGCCGAAAAGGGCCGCCTGGCGTTAACCGAAGTGGCGGTGGATGAATCGACCGGCTCCGTCACCCTGCGCGCCGTCTTCCCGAACCCGCAGCATCAGCTTCTTCCGGGCATGTTCGTTCGCGCCAGGGTAGATGAAGGCGTCATGAGCGACGCGATCCTCGCGCCGCAGCAGGGTATCACCCGCGACGCCAAAGGTACCGCCACCGCGCTGGTGGTAAACGCCAGCAGCAAGGTCGAGCAGCGTCAGCTGGAGACGGGCGACACCTACGGCGACAAATGGCTGGTGCTGAGCGGCCTGAAGGCGGGCGACAGGCTGATTGTGGAAGGGACTGACAAAGTCACCGCCGGGCAGGAAGTGAAAGCCGAAGAGATGAAAGCCAGCGGAGGAAACGCCTGATGTTCTCCCGCTTCTTCGTGCGTCGCCCGGTCTTTGCCTGGGTTATCGCCATTCTCATCATGCTCGCCGGGATGCTGGCGATCCGCACGCTGCCGGTCGCGCAGTATCCGGACGTTGCCCCGCCGTCGATCAAAATCTCCGCCACCTACACCGGCGCCTCCGCGCAGACGCTGGAAAACAGCGTGACGCAGGTGATTGAGCAGCAGCTGACCGGGCTGGATAACCTGCTCTACTTCACCTCCACCAGCAGCTCGGACGGATCGGTGAGCATCAACGTCACTTTCGAGCAGGGAACCGACCCGGACACCGCGCAGGTACAGGTGCAGAACAAGGTTCAGCAGGCGGAATCCCGCCTGCCGACCGAGGTGCAGCAGTCCGGGATCACCGTCGAAAAGTCCCAGAGCAACTTCCTGCTGATCATGGGCGTGTACGATAAAACCGACGCCGCCAGCAGCTCGGATATCGCCGACTGGCTGGTGAGCAATATGCAGGACCCGCTGGCGCGCGTGGAGGGCGTCGGCAGCCTGCAGGTGTTCGGTGCGGAATACGCCATGCGCATCTGGCTCGACCCGGCGAAGCTGGCGTCGTACTCGCTGATGCCGTCCGACGTGCAGAGCGCGATCGAAGCCCAGAACGTGCAGGTCTCCGCCGGTAAAATCGGCGCGCTGCCCTCGTCGAACGCCCAGCAGCTGACCGCCACCGTGCGCGCCCAGTCGCGCCTGCAGACGGTGGATCAGTTTAAAAACATTATTGTGAAGAGCCAGTCCAACGGCGCGATCGTGCACATCAGCGACGTCGCCCGCGTGGAGATGGGCAGCGAAGATTACACCGCCACCGCGAAGCTGAACGGCCACCCGGCGGCGGGTATGGCGGTCATGCTCTCACCGGGCGCAAACGCGCTCAACACCGCCACGGCGGTAAAAGACAAGATTGCTGAGTTCAAAAAGTCGATGCCGGAAGGCTACGACGTGGCCTACCCGAAGGACAGCACTGAGTTCATCAAAATCTCCGTTGAGGACGTGATTCAGACCCTGTTCGAAGCCATTATCCTCGTGGTGGTGGTGATGTACCTGTTCCTGCAGAACATCCGCGCGACGCTGATCCCGGCGCTGGCGGTGCCGGTGGTCCTGCTGGGCACCTTCGGCGTGCTGGCGCTGTTCGGCTACTCCATCAACACCCTGACGCTGTTTGCGATGGTGCTGGCGATTGGGCTTTTAGTGGATGACGCCATCGTGGTGGTGGAAAACGTCGAGCGTATTATGCGCGACGAAGGCTTGCCCGCCCGGGAAGCCACCGAGAAATCGATGGGCGAAATCTCCGGCGCGCTGATCGCCATTGCGCTGGTGCTTTCTGCGGTATTCCTGCCGATGGCCTTCTTCGGCGGCTCCACCGGGGTGATTTACCGTCAGTTCTCGGTCACCATTATTTCGGCAATGTTCCTCTCCGTGGTGGTAGCGTTAACCCTGACCCCGGCGCTCTGCGGCGCGATCCTGCGCCATACGCCCCCGCACAAAAAGGGCTTCTTCGGCGCGTTTAACCGCTTCTACAGCAGGACCGAGCACGGCTATCAGAACAAGGTGCTGCGCGCCCTGCGCCGTTCCGGCGGTATGCTGGTCATCTACGCCCTGCTCTGCGGCGCGATGGGCTTCGCCATGCTGAAGCTGCCGGGCAGCTTCCTGCCGACGGAAGATCAGGGCGAAATCATGGTGCAGTACACCCTGCCAGCGGGCGCGACGACGGTGCGTACCGCCGAAGTCAGCCGTCAGGTGCGCGAGTGGTTCCTCACCAAAGAGAAAGCCAATACCAACGTGATCTTCACCATTGAAGGCTTTAGCTTCAGCGGCAGCGGCCAGAACGCCGGGATGGCGTTTGTCTCCCTGAAAAACTGGTCAGAGCGTAAAGGCGATGAGAATACCGCTCAGGCCATCGCCCTGCGCGCCACGCAGGAGCTGAGCACCATCCGCGATGCGACCATCTTTGCCATGACGCCGCCTGCGGTGGACGGCCTGGGCCAGAGCAACGGTTTTACCTTTGAGCTAATGGCCAGCGGCGGCACCGACCGCGACGCGCTCCTGAAGCTGCGTAACCAGCTGATTGGTGAAGCCAATCAGGACAGCGCTTTGCACGCCGTGCGCGCCAACGATCTGCCGCAGATGCCGCAGCTTCAGGTCGATATCGACAACAACAAGGCCGTGTCGCTGGGGCTCTCCCTGAGCGACGTCACCGACACCCTCTCCAGCGCCTGGGGCGGCACCTACGTGAACGACTTCATCGACCGCGGCCGCGTGAAAAAAGTCTACATCCAGGGCGACAGCGACTACCGCGCCGTGCCGTCGGATCTCAACAAATGGTTTGTGCGCGGCAGCGACAGCACCATGACCCCGTTCTCCGCCTTCGCCACCACCCGCTGGGAGTATGGCCCGGAAAGCCTGGTGCGCTACAACGGCTCGGCGGCGTATGAGATCCAGGGCGAAAACGCCAGCGGCGCGAGCTCCGGCACGGCGATGAGCAAAATGGAACAGCTGGCAAACAGCCTGCCGTCCGGCAGCACCTGGGCGTGGAGCGGTTTGTCGCTGCAGGAAAAACTGGCGAGCGGCCAGGCGATGAGCCTCTACGCCCTCTCGATTCTGGTGGTGTTCCTGTGCCTGGCGGCGCTGTATGAGAGCTGGTCGGTGCCGATTTCGGTCATTCTGGTGATCCCGCTTGGCGTGCTCGGGGCGGCCGTCGCCGCCTCCCTGCGCGGCCTGAACAACGACGTCTACTTCCAGGTGGCGCTGCTGACCACCATCGGCCTGTCGTCGAAGAACGCCATCCTGATTGTCGAGTTTGCCGAAGCCAAAGTCGCAGAAGGGTACTCCCTGACGCGCGCCGCGCTGCGGGCCGCCCAGACGCGTCTGCGTCCGATCATCATGACCTCGCTGGCGTTTATCGCAGGGGTTACGCCGCTGGCCGTGGCAACCGGGGCCGGTGCCAACAGCCGCGTGGCGATCGGTACCGGCATTATCGGCGGGACGCTGGCCGCGACGCTGCTGGCGATCTTCTTCGTCCCCTTATTCTTTGTACTGGTGAAACGTCTGTTCTCCGGTAAGCACGCAAACCGGAGGTCATAATGTTTCGTGTCACTGTATTAGCGTTAGCCCTGCTGAGCGCAGGCTGTGTGTCGTTAGACCCGACGTATCAACGCCCGGACGCCCCCGTCCCGGCAACCTTGCCCGGCGCGCACGGCGAAGCCACCGCCGTGGTGAGCCAGTGGCAGCAGGTGATGAACGATGCGCGGCTGAAAAGCGTGGTGACGATGGCGCTGAACAGCAACCGCGACGTGCAAAAAGCGATTGCGGATATCGACGCCGCCCGCGCCCAGTACGGTGAAACGCGCTCGTCCCTGTTTCCGACGGTGGACGCCGGGCTGAGCCATACACGCAGCCGCACGCTGGCAAGCGGCGTGACCACCAGCGACGAAGCCAACGGCGCGGTCTCCAGCTTCGAGCTGGATCTGTTTGGCCGCAACCAGAGCCTCTCCCGCGCCGCGCGTGAAACCTGGCTTGCCAGCGAGTTCACCGCGCAGAACACGCGCCTGACGATGGTCAGCGAGCTGACCACGGCCTGGGTGACGCTGGCGGCGGATAACAGCAACCTGGCGCTGGCGAAATCCACGATGGAGAGCGCGGCGAACTCGCTGAAGATTGTGAAGCGCCAGCAGGAGGTGGGCGTCGCGGCCGCCACGGACGTCAGTTCGGCAATGGCGGTGTACCAGCAGGCGCGCGCCAGCGTGGCGAGCTACCGGACGCTGGTAATGCAGGATAAAAATGCCCTGAACCTGCTGGCGGGTGAAACGGTGCCGGAGAACCTGCTGCCCGGCACGCTGGAGAGCCTGAGCGACAACGCCATCACGCTGATCCCGGCGGGCGTCAGCTCCAGCGCGCTGCTGCGTCGTCCGGACATTCAGGAGGCCGAACATAACCTGCTGAGCGCCAACGCCAACATCGGCGCGGCGCGCGCCAACTTCTTCCCGACCATCTCGCTCACCGCCAGCGCGGGCGTCGGCAGCGATTCGCTCTCATCCCTGTTCAGCCACGGGATGAAGGTCTGGTCGTTCGCGCCGTCCATCACCCTGCCGCTGTTCAGCGGCGGGAACAACCTGGCGCAGCTGCGCTACGCGGAAGCGGAGAAGAAAGGGCTGATCGCCACCTACGAGAAAGCCATCCAGAGCGCGTTTAAGGACGTGGCCGACGCTCTGGCGCGGCGTGAAACCCTGGGCGAGCAGCTCGACGCCCAGCGCGAATACGTGGCGGCGGAGCAAAAAACGCTGGATGTGGCAACCCGCAGCTACAAGGCGGGTGCGGGGGATTATCTGACGGTACTGACCGCACAGCGGTCGCTGTGGTCGGCGCAGGAATCGCTGATTGCGCTGCAGCAAACCGACCTGGAAAACCGCATCACGCTGTGGCAGTCCCTGGGCGGCGGCATTCAGTAACCTCATCGGTGGGCGATTCTCATGCGCAGAAAAGAGAAAATCATACTTTCGGCTGGAATCGCTACACTGAATGTAACGATATATTTCATGGGAAGCATGTGACGTTAACTGGAGGTCTCGATGAAAGCTGCGCACCTGGTTTGCCTGCTCGTTTGCCTGCTGTTCGCCGCGTTTGTTCACGCTCAGGAGAAGGACGACCCGGCGAAAGATGCCCAGATAAAACAGCAGGTTCTGAAAGATGTGAAGAAAACCTGCACGCCACAGAAAAAGCAGAGCGATAAGGCCTGGCAGGCAATGATTTTGTCGTCGGAGGCCAACCAGCTGCTGATCAAAAACGCCATCACCGCCGTGAAGCGCGACAACCTGGACGCCTACTGGGGTGCAGTAAGCCAGGTGGATTGTATGGAAGATTATTGAGGCTTCTCGCCGGGTGGCAGCTGCGCCTTACCCGGCCTACACACACGTTTAACGCTTACGCACGTCCGGAATAATCAAATCCCCGCGCAGTACGTACGACCCCAGCATCTGCGTTTTCTCCGTCAGCCAGCTGACAATCCGCGCCGCCATCGCATCCATTGAATACTCAATGGCCGGGATCACCGGAATACCCGGCAGATGCAGCGACCCGCCCAGGCTGAAGACCATGATGTCGTCCGGTACCGATTTATTAAACGCCTGCAGCTGCGGGATCACCCGCTGGGCTTCCTGTTCGTCGGCCACCAGCAGCGCGTTGAAGTTCAGCGTGGTCGCGTTGTTCAGCAGCTCCTGCAGCGCAACGGACGACGAGGTCGCGTCCATAAAGACGAGGTTGCGATTAAAGGGGAGGAAGTTTTTCTCCAGCGCGTGCTTGTAGCCGAGCAGCACCTGGTCGGCAAAACCGCTGCCCTGTGGGTGGATCAGCGCAATCTGGCGACGCCCCTGGCTGGTGAGGTAGTTACAGGCGGTTTCAGCAGCAAACGCGTGATCGAAATGGATGCTGTTGACGTTATCGGACTCCATGCAGTCAACGAGGATGACGTTGTCCATGTCCACATCCAGCGGGAAACGCGCGCCAATCACCAGGATGTCGTCACACAGGCCGCAGGAGAGTTCTTCGAGGGCGTTCATCACTTCCGCTTTGCTGTGCGCGAAGCGCAGCAGGAGGTGTTTTTGATGCTGGCTGAGCTGTTTTTCCAGCGCGTACAGATAACCGGTGGTCTGGTTAATGTTCTCCTGCGCGCAAATCACGCCAATGCAGCCCGTCGACTGACTGAGCAGCGACTGTGCAATCACGTTGGGCCGATAGTTCAGCTCATCCACGGCCTTTAAAACGGCCTGACGGCTGGCTTCCTTCACGCCGCGTGACCCGCTCAACACCCGTGATACCGTGGCTTTGGACACCCCGGCCAGACGTGATACATCGTTGATTGTAGACATCTCTCTCCCCTGGCAGGCCAACTTCATGCCTGCAAATTCCATTACCGCTACGGCTCACATTATAGCCAGTACGGAGTATATCCGTTTCCGTTTTTCATGGAAACCGATTTTCCGTTTCCACTCAAAATGACGTCATACCAGCCAAATTTCGTGATGCAGATCGTGGTAATAAGCCCCATAAGCACAGCTTCTTGATGGTTGTCACACTTCTGTCTTTTATAAATGGAAACCGGTTTCCGTATGATGTCCAATCATCTCCGCAATAACTTTTTACATTTAGAGGATGGTTGTCGATGTTCAAGATTATGCTGTGCTGCTCTGCCGGGATGTCCACCAGCCTGTTGGTCAGCAAAATGGTCGATGTCGCGAATGAACGTGGTTTGCCGGTGAAGATTGATGCGTACGGTGTTTCCGAATTTGATACGCAGTTTCCGCAATACCAGGTGGTACTTCTCGGACCGCAAGTGAAATACATGTTAAAGACGCTCTCAGACAAGGCAGCGACGCAAGGCATTCCGGTACAGCCCATCGACATGATGGACTACGGCATGCAGCGTGGCGATAAAGTACTGGACTATGCTCTGTCGCTCATCGAAGCGGCACACTAAAAGGTGTTCACATGAGTTCGTTATATCAATCGATGGTCGCGGTGATTGAGCAGTCAATTACCCCGCTGGCCGCGAAGCTTGGTCAGCAAAAGTATGTGATTGCAATCCGCGACGGCTTTACCGCCGCGCTGCCGTTTATGATCATCGGCTCGTTTATGCTGGTGTTCATCTTCCCGCCGTTCTCGGCGGATACCACCAACAGCTTTGCCCGCGGCTGGCTGGATTTTTCCCAGACCTACCGCGAGCAGCTGATGCTGCCGTTTAACCTCAGCATGGGCGTCATGACCTTCTTCATCTCGGTGGGGATTGGGGCAAGCCTGGGGCGTCAGTTCAACCTCGACCCGGTGATGTCCGGCCTGCTGGCCTTTATGGCCTTCCTGCTGGTCGCCGCGCCCTATGCCGACGGCAAAATCTCGACCCAGTATCTGTCCGGTCAGGGGATTTTCACCGCGCTTATCACCGCGATTTACTCCACCCGCGTGTATGCGTGGCTGAAGGAAAACAAAGTCACCATTCGCCTGCCGAAGGAAGTGCCGACCGGCGTGGCGCGCTCGTTTGAGATCCTGATCCCGGTGATGGTGGTGATCGGCACGCTGCACCCGCTGAATCTGTTTATCGAAGCGCAGACCGGGATGATTATCCCGCAGGCGATTATGCACCTGCTGGAGCCGCTGGTGTCGGCGTCTGACTCCCTGCCCGCCATTCTGCTCTCCGTGCTGCTGTGCCAGATCTTCTGGTTCGCCGGTATTCACGGCTCGCTGATCGTCACCGGCATCATGAACCCGTTCTGGATGGCGAACCTCTCCGCAAACCAGGCGGCGCTGGCGGCAGGCGCGGCGCTGCCGCACGTTTACCTGCAGGGCTTCTGGGATCACTACCTGCTGATTGGCGGCGTAGGCTCCACGCTACCGCTGGCGTTCCTGCTGCTGCGCAGCCGCGTGACCCACCTGCGCACCATCGGCAAAATGGGCGTGGTGCCAAGCTTCTTTAACATCAACGAACCGATTCTGTTCGGCGCGCCGATCATCATGAACCCGATGCTGTTTATCCCGTTCGTGTTCGTTCCGCTGGTCAACGCCTGCCTGGCGTACGGCGCAACGAAGCTCGGCTGGCTGGCACAGGTTGTGTCGTTAACGCCGTGGACCACCCCAGCACCGATTGGCGCGTCGTGGGCGGCAAACTGGGCGCTGAGCCCGGTGGTGATGTGCCTGGTCTGTATGGTGATGTCCGCGCTGATGTACCTGCCGTTCCTGCGCGCCTATGAGCGTACGCTCATCAAAAACGAAGAGCAGAAAGCCCAGGCAACCGTCGGTAACGCTGAAACAGTTAGCAATTAAGTCAAAGAGGAATGGTCATGAAATACGCATTTCCCGATAACTTCTGGTGGGGCAGCGCAAGCTCCGCTCTCCAGACGGAAGGGGCAAGAGAGGGCGAAACCACGTGGGATTACTGGTTTGCCCGCGAGCCGAACCGTTTTCACAACGGCGTGGGGCCGCAGCAGACCTCCACGTTCTATCAGCACTGGAAAACGGATATTCAGCTGTTGAAACAGCTGAACCACAACAGCTTTCGCACCTCGATTAGCTGGGCCCGCCTGATCCCCGACGGTATCGGTGAAGTGAATCCGGAAGCGGTCGATTTTTACAATCAGGTCATTGATGAACTGAATGAGCAGGGCATCACGCCGTTTATCACCCTGTTCCACTTCGACATGCCGATGGCGATGCAGGAAATCGGCGGCTGGGAAAACCGCGACGTGGTGGACGCTTACGCCCGCTATGCGCAGATCTGCTTCGAGCTGTTCGGCGACCGCGTGCTGCACTGGTTCACCTTCAACGAGCCGATCGTGCCGGTGGAAGGCGGTTATTTGTACGACTTCCACTATCCGAACGTGGTGGATTTTCGTCGGGCAGCCACCGTGGCGTATCACACCGTGCTGGCCCACGCGCAGGCCGTTCGCGCCTACCGCGCCGGGCATTACGCGGGTGAAATTGGCATCGTGCTGAACCTGACGCCGTCCTACCCGCGCTCGCAGAACCCGGCAGACGTGAAGGCGGCGCACATCGCGGATCTGATGTTTAACCGCAGCTTCCTCGACCCGGTCCTGCGCGGCGAATACCCCGCGGACCTGGTCGCGCTGCTGAAATCCTACGATCAATTACCCGCCTGTAAACCGGAGGACGGTTTCCTGATTGCGGAAGGGAAAATCGACCTGCTCGGCGTGAACTACTATCAGCCGCGTCGCGTGAAGTGTCGCGACAGCGCGGTGAACCCGCAGGCGCCGTTTATGCCGGAGTGGTTCTTTGATAGCTACGAAATGCCGGGCCGCAAGATGAACCCGTACCGCGGCTGGGAAATCTACGAGCCGGGTATTTACGATATTCTGGTCAACCTGCGCGACAATTACGGTAACCCACGCTGCTTTATTTCTGAAAACGGCATGGGCGTCGAAAACGAGCAGCGCTTTATTGAAAACGGCCAGATAAACGATCAATACCGCATCGAGTTTATTTCTGAGCATTTAGCCTGGCTGCATAAGGGTATTAACGAAGGGTGCAATTGTCTTGGCTACCATATGTGGACGTTTATTGATAACTGGTCGTGGTGCAATGCGTACAAAAATCGCTACGGGTTTATCCAGCTCGATTTAGCCACGCAGAAACGCACGATTAAAAAGAGCGGAGAGTGGTTTGCCGCCACCGCGTTGAATAACAGTTTTGACAGAGAGTAATTGTGATGATCGTATTAGAAGAAGCCGTAATGGAAATTATCGTCAATGCCGGTCAGTCCCGCAGCCTGTGCTTTGAAGCGCTGCACGCGGCGCGCCAGGGCAACCTTGACGAAGCGAAAAGCCTGCTGCGCGAAGCCGATGGCTACGCGCGCCAGGCGCACAAGATGCAGACCAAACTGATCGAGCAGGATGCGGGCGAAGCTCGCCAGCCGATGACCTTAATTATGGTGCACGCGCAGGATCACTTAATGAATTCCTTATTAGCGCGTGAATTATCCGAAGAAATTATTCATCTATATCAGAGATAGTCTATGGCGAAATAAAGTTACTGTAATACCTCTGTACCCTAAATAGAGATCCACTTGTTCTGATGATAGCGACATACTCTGTCAGATCGGAGCGGGATGGTTATTGTCTGAATAAAATTAAACTATATTGAGATAACCATGAATACGATTAAAAAACTTCCATTAACAATGGCGGTTATCGCCGCGCTTTGCCCAATTTCTGTCCTTGCGCAGGATTTCACACAGGAGCAAATCGACGCCATTGTGGCCAAAGCGGTGGACAAAGCCCTGGCAGAACGTCAGGCCAAAATGGACGCGGCGGTCGCGAAAAAAGCGGACGTGGTGACCGAGCCGCAAAGCGCGGCGCAGTCTCCGGATATGGCTATCCCGTTCGGGATTAAATTTACCGGCTACGCCCGCTACGGCGCGCACTTCCAGGCCGCCGATCAGAAATACGTGGCGGTGGACGGTTCCTACAACGGCGCGTCCGCGATTGGTCGTCTGGGCAACGAAGGCAACGGCGGGGAGTTCCAGCTTTCTAAGGCCTTCAAGGGTGAAAACGGCGCCATCTGGGACGTTAACGTGATGATCGACCACTGGGGAGACGAGGTTAACCTGAAAAAAGCCTACGCGGGGGTGACCAACATTATGGCCTCCAACCCGAACGCCTATTTCTGGGCCGGCCGTGACTTCCACCAGCGTCCGCAGCAGGGCATCAACGACTACTTCTGGATGAACCACGACGGCCAGGGCGCCGGGGTGAAGAACTTCGATATCGGCGGCGTGCAGTTTGACGTTGCGACCGTGGCGGCGGTGGAATCCTGTAGCCCGGAAGTGATGGAAGATGAGGCCAACCCGTCGCGCATCACCTGTACCGGCGGCTCCGGCACGGGCGACAAGGGCAACTACGCCGCAACCTCAAAAATCCACGGCATGAAGCTCGGCCCGATCGACATGGAGCTGTACGCCAACTACGGCTTTGACTCCAAGGCGGTGGAGAGCGATGAACGTCTGAACGCCTGGCAGGGCGGCGTGGTGCTGAGCCACACTAATGACAGCGGCGTGAACAAGGTGATCGCCCGCTACTCCGATAACGCGGACAACAGCGTGTTCAACAAAACCGAGGATTTGACCACGGTCTACGCCAGCTTCGAAGGGCTGTATAAATTCACCCAGGCGACGCAGGTGGAGTACATCCTCGCCTTCCACGACTACGACAACAGCCGTGACAGCACCGACAACCGTAAGAACTACAACGCCATCGTGCGCCCGATGCACTGGTGGAACGACGTTCACTCCACCTGGCTGGAAGCGGGCTGGCAGCACGTTGATTACGACAACGGCGGCGACAACAAGGGCTGGAAGCTGACCCTGTCGCAGAACATGTCCATCGCCATGGGGCCGGAGTTCCGTCCGATGCTGCGCTTCTACGTGACCGGCGGCAAGGTGGACAACGAACGCACCGCGCGCGTGAACAACACCAAAGACGAAACCCTCGACGACTTCAACGTCGGCGCGATGTGGGAGGCGTGGTTCTAAGGTCAACAACATGCCGGGTGGCGCTACGCTTACCCGGCCTACGGTTTTCCCCCTCTCCCCGTGGGAGAGGGCCGGGGTGAGGGCATCAGGCCGCACACAACCATGCTATGCTGTTGACCGAATTAACGACAACATCGCAGGGGAGAACATGGGTTCCACACGTAAAGGGATGTTAAACGTCCTGATCGCCGCCGTTTTATGGGGCAGTTCCGGCGTTTGCGCGCAGTACATCATGGAGAAAAGCCACATTTCTTCGCCTTACCTGACCATGGTTCGCCTGCTGTTTACCGGCGTGATCCTGCTGACGCTCTCCTTCGTCCACGGCGACAAGATTTTCTCGGTCATCAAGCATCGCAAAGACGCCCTCAGCCTGCTGATTTTCTCACTCGTCGGCGCGCTCACCGTGCAGCTCACCTTCCTGCTGACGATTGAAAAATCCAACGCCGCGACCGCTACCGTGCTGCAGTTCCTGTCCCCGACCATCATCGTGGCGTGGTTCGCCCTGGCGCGGAAAAAGCGTCCCGGCGTGTTTGTGCTGTCGGCCATTCTGACGTCGCTTATCGGCACCTTCCTGCTGGTCACCCACGGCGACCCAACCTCGCTCACCATCTCGCCTGCCGCGCTGTTCTTCGGCATCGCCTCGGCGTTTGCCGCCGCGTTTTATACGACGTACCCGTCAACGCTGATCGCCCGCTACGGCACGCTGCCGATTGTCGGCTGGAGCATGTTGATTGCCGGGTTAATGCTGACGCCGTTCTACGCCGGGCGCGGGACCACGTTCGTAATTGACGGCAGCCTGCTGCTGGCGTTTTTCTACCTGGTGGTGATTGGCACCGCGCTGACGTTCAGCCTGTACCTGAAAGGCGCACAGATGATCGGCGGGCCGAAGGCGAGCATTCTGAGCTGCGCCGAGCCGCTGAGCAGCGCGCTGCTGTCGGTGATTTTGCTGGGCGTGGCGTTTACCCTGCCGGACTGGCTGGGGACGCTGCTGATAGTGTCGTCGGTGGTGCTGATTTCGATGGATTCGCGGAGAAGGGTTAAGGCATCGGCGTAGCCTGATGTCCCCCCTCACCCTAACCCTCTCCCCATAGGGGAGAGGGGACGGCTCGGTGCGGTGTTTTCACCCTCGCCCCTTTGGGGAGAGGGCCGGGGTGAGGGGGGGGAATTGACTTACTTCGCCTTAACCTTCCCTGCCACCAGCAGGGCCGTCAGCAGCATCAGCGTACCGGAAATGACCAGCGGTGACGTCAGCCCCAGATGGTCGAGCGCAACGCCGCCCACCGCCGCGCCGCAGGTGTTCGCCAGCTGGATCACCGCCACCTGAATCGACCCGGCCTTTTCCGCCTGATCGGCAAGCGAGCGGGTGATCCACGTAGACCAGCCCACCGGGATCAGCGCAAAGGCAAAGCCCCAGACGATCGCAATCGCCGACGCGACCCACTTATCGCTTCCCCACAGCACCAGCACCGCCGCGCTCATTGCCAGCACCAGCGGCGCCCCCGCCAGCGCCACCTTCAGGGAGCGTTTCAGGAACTGCGACGACAGCGAGGTGCCGACAAAGCTGGCAATACCGAAGCTCAGCAGCACCAGCGTCAGGCCGTCTACGTCAAAGCCCGCCATGGTCATAAACACCGGGCGGATGTAGGTAAAGAAGGCAAACTGCCCGGCAAAGGCCATAAAGATCGCGGTCATCCCCGCCATCACGCCGGGGCGCTTCAGCAGCGCGAACATGTTCTGTTTGTGGTGCGCCGCTTCACCCGGCAGGGACGGCAGCGCCTTCCACACCCAAATGATGCAGAGCAGGCCCATCACCGCCGCCGCGTTAAAGACGTTGCGCCAGCCGATAATCCCGCCGAGGAAGCTGCCGAGCGGCGCGGCAATCACCAGCGCGATAGAGACCGCGCCGAAGATAACAGAAAGCGCTTTTGGTACCGTGCGCGCGGGCACCAGGCGCATGGTCAGCGAGGCCGACATCGCCCAGAAGCCACCCAGACCTAACCCCAGACAGGCGCGACCGAGCAGCAGCAGGGTAAAGCTTTCAGCAAAGGAGACCAGCAGGCAGGAGAGCGTCAGCAGCACGCTGAACAGGATGACTACCTTGCGGCGGTCGATGGTGCCAATCGCCTGGGTGATAAACAGGCTGGCGAACATCGCCACGAAGGCGGTGACGGTAACGGACTGCCCCGCCACGCCTTCGGAAATACCCAGATCCTGCGCCATCGGCGTCAGCAGGCTCACCGGCAGAAACTCAACGGTAATCAGGCAGGCGACGCAGAACGCCACGGAGAAAACCGCCGACCAGTTGGGGCGAGAAACCTCTTTGGTCTGCGGTCTGGTCGTGGGCTGGATATGTTCTGTCATGGCATCACCTGAAGATAAAAACGTGCGGAAAAGTCGCGCAGTTTATCATCAAAAGTGTGACGAATTTAACGATTTGACAACTTTTGTCGTTTTTAATTATCCAGGAAGCAGCACGGCGGAGACTGATACCTTTTCAGCATAACGAAAATGAAAATTCAGTATCCACAATTGAGGTGAAACAATCATAGCGTCTGAAAAGGAGAAACTATGAAAACACGTACTTTATCTCAAAATCTTACCGTCAGTGCCGTCGGCTATGGTGCCATGGGTCTGAGTGAATTTTATGGCCAGACTGATGACAACGCCTCGCTGCAGGTATTGCATAGCCTCATCGATCTGAACGTGACGTTTATTGATACCGCAAATTTATATGGCCGTGGTCATAATGAAAGACTGATCGGTCATTTTCTTGCCGGACTGGATAAAAGCACTCGCGAGCAGTTCAAAATCGCCACGAAGTGCGGCATCGATCGCTCGCCTGACGAGTCTTATGCCCGCACCATCAACAATACGCCTGACTATATCATCCGCTGCTGTAATGAGTCCCTCAAGCGGCTTGGCGTGGAGCGAATCGACCTCTTTTATCTTCACAGACTGAGTAACGTCACCCCGGTCGAAGAGAGTATGGATTGTCTGCGCACCCTTGTTAAAGAGGGCAAGATCAACCACATCGGCCTTTGCGAAGTGTCGGCTGCAACGCTGCAGCGGGCCCATGCGGTACATCCGGTCACCGCGCTGCAAACGGAATACTCTCTTTGGACACGCGATATCGAAGAAAGCATTCTGCCGACAGTAAAAGAGCTGGGCATTGGTCTGGTGCCCTACTCGCCTCTTGGCAGAGGCTTCCTGACGGGAAAATACCTGAACAATAGCGAATTTGCAGAAGGTGATTTCCGGAAAAATAACGAACGTTTCGTGCAGTCCAGTCTCGATCATAACCGTCAGTTGCTCGATGTCATCCACCCGCTGGCCGCGAAATTCGGCTGTACCGCAGGTCAGATTGCCCTTGCCTGGCTGTTAGCACAATACGATCGGCTGGTTCCCATTCCGGGGACTAAGCACGCCGGCTATCTGGCCGAGAACGCGCGCGCTGCCGACATTGTGCTTGAGAAAAGCGATATTGAATCATTGAACAACCTGCATCGCCGGATAGAGATTAAAGGCGATCGTTATTCTGCCGAGGGTATGAAAGGCGTGAACGCCTGATACCTCATCATGAAAATAAAAAAACCGGGTTTTCCCGGTTTTTTTATTTCTGATACGCCGTGCCGTTAGCGATAAACGCTCAACGCGACGCCTTCCCCTCCGCCTACGCACAGCGCGGCGACGCCACGCTTGCCGTCGTTACGGACCAGGGCATGAACCAGCGTCACCAAAATCCGGCAGCCGGATGCGCCTATCGCATGCCCAAGCGCGATGGCCCCGCCGTAAGGATTGATACGATCCGGGGAAATCCCAGCCTGCTGAATCACCGCCAGCGCCTGGGCGGCAAACGCTTCGTTGGATTCAAGATGATCGACATCCTCAGTCGTCCATCCCGAGCGGGAAAGGCAGTCGGCAATGGCCTGGATCGGAGCTGCGCCCATTAATGCCGGCTGGATACCGGAATTGGTAAACACGCCCAGCGACGCCAGAACCGGCAAGCCACGCGCTTCGGCAGTATCACGCGTACAAAGCAGCACCGCAGCGGCACCGTCATTCAGCGATGAAGCATTTCCCGCCGTCACCGTTCCCTCTTTTCGGAAGACTGGCCTCAGCTTCGTCAATTTATCAATACTGGTTGCACGCGGCCCTTCGTCCCTCTCCACGCAGATCGTTTCGCCTTTTCGCGTCAGCCATTCAACCGGAACAATTTCGCGCTCAAAAATGCCGCGCGCCTGCGCTTCAAGCGCATTGTGGTGAGAGACAAGGGCATATTCGTCCTGCATTTCACGGCTGATACCAAACTCCGTCGCAACGTTTTCTGCGGTGATACCCATATGATAATCGTTGAAGGCATCCCAGAGCCCGTCAGATACCAGGCTATCTTTGAGAGTGATATCGCCCAGCCGCGTTCCGCTACGCGACGTCAGGGCGATATGCGGCGCGTTGGACATACTCTCCTGACCCCCGGCGATCACAAACATAGCCTCACCCGTCTGCAGCGCCTGCATGCCAAAATGAACTGCCTTAAGCCCGGAACCGCACACTTTATTGATCGTAAGACATTGTGTTTCAACGGGTAATCCGGCATTCAGGGCCGACTGCCGGGCCGGGTTCTGGCCACACCCCGCCGTAAGAACCTGACCCATAATAACCTGAGAGATATCACTGGCTTCTACGCCAGATTCTTTGAGGAGAGCCTGAATGACCCGGCTTCCCAGGTCAGCGGCGGAATGCTCCGCAAGCGCGCCCTGAAATGCGCCCGTCGCCGTGCGGCGGGCTGCAATAATGACAACTTCGCTCATGCGTCACCCCCTTTCAGTCCCGGCAACGTATGACCCGTCGCAGCCATTGCCGCGCGGTAGGCGGTAAGACCATTCATACAGGCGGGAACGCCGGCATACACCGCCATCTGTATCACAATTTCAAGCAGCTCTTCCGGCGTCACGCCAGTATTGAGCGCGCCTCTCATGTGCAGTTCCAGCTGTGGCATAGCATTACCCAGCGTCACAAGCGAGGCGACGGTCAGCATTTCGCGCGTTTTGAGATCCAGTCCCGGACGCCCCACCACATCCCCGAACGCATAGTCGGTTATCAGGGCGGGCAGGCCCGGGTCCAGTTCGCTCAGGCGGCGGGTGACTTTATCCGCGAGCCCTGCTTCAAGACGGTCCATAATCTCTCTGCCATAGCGCGTGCGGTCATTAATTTGACTCATAAGATTTCTCCATACGGGATTGTTTGGCGGTCAAGGTTGCAGGAATAACCGCGACAAGCAGAACGGACAGGCCGATGGCCGTGCCGGCGACGATATACAGGAGCGGCATTGAAAATGATGAAACCATCCAGGCACCGACCGACGCGCCAATACCAATGGCGGTATTGAAAAACGAAACGTAGATTGCGGAGGCCGGGAAGGCTTTATCCTCCGCCATACGTAATACCCACGTCTGGAAGCCGACAAATATTCCTGATACAGCGACGCCCCAGATAATCATGCTGGTGAAAATCAGCGCAGCAGAGAGCGAGGAACCTGACAGGCCCAGGAACAGCAGCACTGCACAGATCAGCAGAACAGACAGCGAAACCGTCAGCTTGAGATACTTATCAATCATCACGCCGGTCAGGAAATTGCCGGCCAGACCCGCGATGCCGTAAACAAAAAGCACGGCGGGAATAAAGGCGGTGGACAGCAAACTCTGCGTGTGAAGCCAGGGTTCAATGTACGTAAAGGCGGCAAAGTGGGCCGTAACGGCCAGCAAGGTAGCTGAGTAAATTTTCCACAGGGTAGACGATTTCAGCACGCCCTTAAGCGCATCCAGGCCAAGCGCGCTTTTGCTGGCGATCTGGGGAACAAGCACGCTAATACCCACAAAGGCAATTACGCTCAGCGCGGCCATCAGCCAAAATGCCTGCCGCCAGCCGAAGTGGATACCAATGTAGTTGGATACCGGTACGCCAAAAACGCTTGCTGCGGAAACGCCACCAAATACGATTGACGTCGCCGCCCCAATATATCTGGCAGGAACCATGGCAACCGCCGTTGCGCCGATCATCGCCCAGAATGCACCGTGAGCAAGCGCGCCCAGCACGCGGGCGCTAAGCAGCATTCCGTAGGTGTTTACCGTCGCGGCCATGACGTTAGAGATCAGAAGCACCACGGTGAGCACGAGTAAAAGCCGCTTCTTAGCCACATTGCCTAAAAAGACGGATGCAAACAGCGCACTCAACGCCCCCACCCAGGCATAAAGCGACACGGTCATGCCCACCGCGGATTCCGAAGACCGTAACCCCTCTGCGATTGGCGTTAATAATCCGACCGGCGCCAGTTCGGTAGTGACAATAGTAAACGTTGAAATAGCGAGAATGAATAACGCAAGCCATGACCTTAACGTCATATTTTGCGGGGAGAGTTCTGAAGTCATACTACTTACCTCAATAATGGTTTAAATAATGTGCCAATTTTTTTCTGCTGCATATCGGGTAAGCGCGGAATGCTCTCCCACACAGACGGGATACCCGATGGCTTCGAGCATTGGAATATCCGAAAGATCGTCACCGTAGGCATAACAATCCGCCGGGTTAATTTCCTTATCCCGGCAAAACGTCATCAGGGCGTCTTTTTTACCCGCTCCAATTGTTTGGGGCAGGCCGATTTCACCCGTCAACTCGCCTGCGTCATTTATTATCAACGGCGCACAGAGTATGTCCGTTACGCCAAGATATTTCGCAATGGGTGACAGAATCGGAAGCATAGAGCCCGATATAAATACGGTGTACATGTTCTGGCTCTGATGGCTTTTAAGTGCTGAAACGGCACTCTCAATAAAAAAGTCGTTTTCCTGCTTACGCCTGAACCATTCCTTGCCCATTTCTTCCAGATAACGACAAGACACACCTTCAAACTGGCGATAATAATCTCTGTTTAGCGTCTCCCTTGGCACACCGTTTTTTACGTCGGCGCGAAAGCGAGACATATAGCGTTGAAGGCGATCGTTTTGATTATTTGCCCTGCACCAGAAGTCATAGAAATCAAACATGCTTTTAATATTTATTAGCGTCTCATCAACGTCAAAAAATGCGGCGTGTTTACGCAAAGCCTATTCCTCGTAGTTTTTTCTTCGACTCTTAACCGGGAAATCTTTATCCGTACCAGGCACGCCAGCATCCGCCCAGCGGGAAGGTTGAATTTCAGAAACCACCACGGAAATTTTATCCAGCGGCGCACCCGTGTTTTTGTGTACGGCAAACGTAATATCTTCCTGAAGCCTGATGATTTGATTTTCATCTTTCGTCGGCCAGGTCATCACATGAACAAACGGCATACTTTTCTCACTCTATAGTTGTAAATTCATCGAAGGAACGGCCTTTGAGTTTTAAATGGGCATGGATATCGCCTCCAAGACCGTAAAAACCAATTGCACCGCCGTAGCTCTGACGCGAGCTCATATAAAGTACGACCACGTTAATAATTCTGTTTCCTTTCCTCTCCGGAGCCGGAAAAGGATCGGTTAACTCAGCCCAATATTCAGCGTTACCTTCGCTGTCGGTTATAAATACGTTGGGTATGCCCAGCGGGCCAGGCCTGCTCGTCGCCTCAGAGGCTAAATCGTTCTCCCTGAGACTCATCACGGTATAAACGCTATCCGGGACAAGACTCCTGAACGAAAACGTGAATCGCGCTCGCTTCTTGTCTTCGGACAACGTGACGTCAAAGGTTCCCTCTGCCTCAAGCCAGGCCGCGAGGGTGACAGGCGGGATGTCTCGCTTTCCATCGCTGCTGCGATAATCTGCGATATAGCCTTCATGAAGCGGCAGGCTAGGCCGCTTTTCCTTATTGGCCTGCGGCCGCTGTTCCGGGGCGAATATCATCCGATAGTTGTTCATCGGAATGGGTAAAGGCAGAGTATGAAGAATGATGTCCTTCAACGCGTCCTGAGGCATTTTTTCTATATCGCACAGAATGTTATAGGGCGCGATTTCCCCAAAAGCTGGAAGCGTGCTGTCCGGTGAAACAATGACGCTTCGCCACTGCAGGCCGTTATCCCCGGGCACCATGCCAACCACGACAAAATTTCCCTTCCCGTCCATGACCTCCGCAGGGGGGTAGAGCGGCCCCTGCGTGGTCGCAGCCAGACGGTATTTCTGGCTACGTAATTCAGGCATGCGTTACCCCCTGCGCCACCCCTTGCTGCTCAACGATGGTCGCCTGCATGGCAACCTCAGCCAGAGATTTTTCTTTCTCTGCGATCAGGGTGGAAGGATAGACGGTGAACGACACATCCATCGTCGCGCAAAGCGTTTGATGCTGAGTGACGCGTACCTGAGCCTTGAAGCGCCCCCGGCGGTCGTTAATATCTTTTTCAAGAAATTCAAAATGGACCAGCGCCGGTAAAGGGAACAGGAAGCTGGCGAAATTGATTGCCATGCTGTTAATGACGTAATAGCGCCCGCTTTCCCGCTGGTAAATAAATTCTTCGGTGACGCCGATAAAGGCTTGTCGGCTGGCTTCAACCAGGAGCATTCCCTGAATATGCTGGCCCGTCTGGTGATCCGCCATCAATTCGCAACGCTCATCGATTAACAGAGGCATCGCATAGAGATCGGGATTATGCTCAGCTTGTTCCGCAGGCCCTATAAGTATGTTCTGTTCCAGTTTTTTATGGCAATGTGCATTTTTTTTGTCGCTCACCAGTTTTTCCAGAGAGCACATTTTTAGTTTATTACCATGAATCGCGTTTCTTGCCTGGTTTGAAATTACTTTCCCGGCAAAATCCTTGCGTACGCCCTGCCCAACAATAATTTCATGTTCTTTATCAATGATATTCGCAGGAATCTGAGTCAATAATTCAAGCTGAGATATAGTCAGTACATCTTTACCATTGGCAAATTCATTAAATTTATCGCCAACAACTACCAACTTTTTACAGTTCATTCATTGTTCCTCAACAACAGCAAGCACGATAGATACGCGTATAAAGGCCGTCATTGCCGCCAGTGATAAAGTTGTCGCCGGCCTGCTGAATAATTTCCTGATAACGCGCATTAGTAAATGCTTCTTTATATTCTGCTTTATCGCCGTTGAATGAGGAGATAAACATCACGCCAGGAACGCCGCTGATTAGGGAATGAAACGCTTCGAAACTTTCGATTTTATCTTTGTTATCTCTTACCACATTAAAGATGGTTTCATCGCGCCACTGACGATACTGCTGATAGTTATGCGCGGGCACCTCAACGTGACGAAGCTGAATATAATTTGATTCGGGTAAGCTCTTTTTATTATCGATTGGAGATTCAACAAACTTAAGCAGTTCGCGACGAATATCGGCAGAAAGAACAGCAGAGAAACGATGGAACATGGATTCCATTTCACTCTCAGCCCATGCAATTTCTTTAATGTCATTGAAAGCGCGCAGTTCCAGCAGTTCATTTACACCATTTTCTTCACAGGAATAGTAGCGAACGTTTTCATTGCTTTTTAAGGCAGTGAAATCTTTCTCGGTAAAAGTATTTTTCAACGGGAAGCGTGATACCAGTACATATTTAGACGACATAACTACTCCGAATATTGATTGAGTGAGGATTCGGGTAGAAATTTATCAATACAGGAAACAATTGGAATTGTTAAATTTGTAATATATTTTTTGTATTACTGTTAAAACGGGTTTTACTGCCTGCATTTAGCGTGTAATATCGAAATGGAAAAAAGACGAAATACCTTTTCGCATTCAGGACCCACGTATGGCCACAGCAGAACATCTAATCAGCAATAACCTGCCCAGCATCAAACAATTACAATGCTTTCTCGCTGTTGCACATGAACTAAACTTCCGTAAGGCTGCCGAACGCCTGCGCATGACTCAACCGCCGTTGACGCGTCAGATAAAATGCCTTGAAGCGGTTCTGAAGCGTCAGCTGTTTAGCCGCAGCACGCATGACGTTAGCCTTACTGACGCAGGTCGTGCGCTGGTTGTTCAGGCTGAAAAAATACTAAAAGACATCAGCAATTTAAAAGAAGATCCACTCTCATCTGAAACGGGCCTGCGCATCGGGCTGACGCGAACGCTTAATTTTGAATATATTGAGCCCGTGAATACCCAGCTTCAAAAAATGAACGCGGGAGATGATGTCGAAACGCCGGACCTGACGTCAGCCCAGCTGCTGCAAAGCTTGTCTAAAAATATGCTGGATCTGGTGCTGACCGGGGAAAAAGGAACGGGTCATGAAGACATCGTTCAATACCGCTGGGTCTGCCAGGAACCATTGCTGATCGCAATGCCCTCTTTGCATCCTGCCAGCCTGAAGGAGAAAGTCTCGCTGGAAGACATTAGCGATCTCCCGATTTTTTGGTTTTCGCGAAGCGCTAACCCGTCCTTCTATGACAAATGTGAAAGCTACTTTGATACGCTGAAAACGCCGCTGAAGCGTATTAAAGAGCCGGATGATTCCCTCGTGATGCTAAGCCGCATCGCAAGAGGGAAAGGATTTGCCCTGCTGCCACAGTCGAAATGCACCTTTAATCAGGAAGGACTTTGCTACCGTGAACTCACGGACGCGGAGGCAAAAAGGTTAAACATAGATATCTATGCCGCCACCCGCCTCAATGAAAATAGAGAAGAAATTCTGAACGCTCAGAATGTGCTTTGCGGGAAAATGCCTTAATGCAGATAAAACACGCCCTCTTCCGGCAGGAAGCGCTGGTTATAGCGCAGCTGGAAGGCGTTAAGCTCCTGCGGGTCGGGCTCCATCTCGCGCATAAAGCCAAGCGCGAGGCGGATTTGCGCATCGGTAATGGGTGCGGCAAGGCGGGCTTTGCGCAGCATGCGGTGCCAGGTGTGCAGGTTCTCTTCGCTGCCGTCGACAATACAGACCTGCCAGATGAGCAGCACCTGGGCCGCGTTTTGCAGATGCGCCTCATCGGGCCGCTCAAGGTAGCGGATAAACTCATTGCCCGACGTTTTACCGAACTGGTCAATCATCGACTCCACCGGCATCGGGGTGATCCCCAGACGCTCGCTTAAACGTTTGATGGCGCGGCGAGAGTCCGAGGTCAGGACGCGAAATCCCACCACAAACACCACGGCAAGCGTTGCCAGCATTATCCAGACCATGCGTTCTCCTTAGACTAGCCGCCCATCATAGCGGGAAACGCAGCGCGTCGACAGCGGGTACGGCCAGAATAGTGAACCGAAAAAAGCTGGATAAATGCGATGAAAGCAGATCCGCGCAGGCGTGGCTGCGCGGGCTGTTGCTGGAGACCAGTTAGCGCGCCTGAAGTCCTTTCAGCAGCGCCTCGTGGAAGCGGACAGGATCCTGCATCTGCGGGGCATGGCCCATGTCGTTAAATTCAACCAGCGTCGCGTGTGGGATGCGCTTCGCCGTCTCTTTGCCCAGCACCGCGTAGTTACCGAGCGTCTTGCGGATCTCCGGTGGGGCGAGATCTTTCCCGATGGCGGTGTTGTCCTTCGTGCCGATCATCAATAATACCGGCATCTTCAGCTCGCTAAATTCATAGACGACCGGCTGGGTATAAATCATGTCGTAGAGCAGCGCCGAGTTCCACGCCACGCGCGCTTTGCCCGGCCCGTTGTTTAACCCGGCAAGCATGGTGACCCAGCGCTCGTACTCCGGCTTCCACTCCCCGGCGTAGTAGGTGTTTTTCTCGTACTGACGGATACCGTCGGCGCTGACCTTCAGCTCGCGCTGGTACCACTGGTCGACCGTAATATGCGGCACGCCGCGCGCTTTCCAGTCTTCAAGCCCTATTGGGTTGACCATCACCAGCTGCTCCACCTGCTGCGGCCACATCAGCGCGTAGCGGGTCGCCAGCATGCCGCCGGTGGAATGGCCGATGACCGTGACGCGATCGACGCCCAGCGTTTTCAGCAGCGCGTGAGTGTTATCCGCCAGCTGCTGGAAGGTGTACTGATAATGCTCTGGCTTGGTGGATTTGCAGAAGCCGATCTGGTCAGGGGCGATCACGCGATACCCGCTGGCTGAAAGCGCGCGGATTGTGTCATCCCAGGTACCGGCGCAGAAGTTTTTGCCGTGCATCAGCACCACGGTGCGGCCGTTGGGCTTTTCCGGCTTCACGTCCAGGTAAGCCATATCCAGAGATTGATTTTGCGAGGTAAAGGTAAAGTGTTTTACCGGCCAGCCGTAGTCGAAACCTTCCAGCTTCTCGCCGTAGGTGGGGGCATCCGCGGCTATTGCGGGGGAGGCCAGCGCCATCAACAGCGCCAGGCAGGACAATCGTCGGGTCAACATGCAAGCTCTCCGTTAGCAAAAGGGGCTAAGGCTGCACGAAAGGCGGCAGCAAAAACACTGTAGAGCATGGAGAAGGGTGAGTGTGTAAAGCGGGGTAAAGGTAGGCCCTGCAAAATAAAAAAGCCCGGCATAGCACCGGGCAAAGAAGTCACCTGCACACTCAGGCTGCTTTCAATTTCTGCTTCTGCGCGCGATTCTCACGGCGAATTTTACGTTCTTCCAGCACCGCGACCATCGCCATCAGGACGATACAGCCGATCGCTGCCGCATCCAGCGCCGCGAAGGTGCCCGCCCAGCCGGTGAGGCCGAAAATTGGCGTGCCGTCGGCGATCATCCCCAGACCCAGCTTGGCGAAGCTGTCGCCGATCAGGTAGGCGAAGGTGCCTTTAATCCCATCGGCGGCGCCGATCGCTTTTTTCGGGACGAAGCCGACTGCCGCCACGCCGATCAGCAGCTGCGGTCCAAACACCAGGAAGCCGAGCGCGAACAGGGACGCCAGGTAAACGTACTGGTTGCTGGCGTGCTGGTAGACGCCGAGCGTGGCGATAATCAGCGCCAGCGCGACGCAGGCCACCAGCGCGCGACGGCCGTTAGCGAGGTCGGAGAGCCAGCCCCACAGCAGCGTGCCGACCAGCGCGCCCACTTCGAACAGGGTGAAGCCCTGAATCGCCACTTCTTTAGAAAGCTTCAGCTCCTGGAAGGCATACACGGTTGACCACTGGTCGATACCGATACGCACCACGTAGAGGAAGATGTTTGAGAAGCACAGCAGCCAGATCACTTTGTTTTTCAGCACGTACTCAACAAAGATCTGCCATTTGGTCATCTCGTTTTCTTCGGTCTCTTTGTCCTCTTCGCTCACCTCCTCACCAAACAGCTCTTCGGCTTTGCCGAGGCCGTAGGATTCCGGGGAGTCGCTGCCGTAGCGCAGGCCGATAAAGCCAACAATCAGGGCGATAATCGACGGGAAGATAAACATGCCGATGACGTGGCCGTCGAACAGATAATTTGCGCCGAACAGCGCCACGCCAGCCGCACCGGCACCGCCGAGGTTGTGGGAGATGTTCCACATGCCGAGGTACGAACCACGCTTGCGGCGCGGGGTCCATTTGGTGATGGTGGAGTAGCTGCACGATCCGCCGGTACTCTGGAAGAAACCGCTCAGGGCGTAGAAGGCAATCATCATGAACAGGCTGACGGAGCCTGTGCCCATGCTGGCGCTGAAGCCGAGCATACAGATGGCGGAGAGGATCAGCATAAACGGCAGGAACTGCTTGGTGTTTTTGCCGTCCGCGTAGTAGGAAACCAGCGTTTTCCCCACGCCGTAGGTGATGGAGAAGCCCAGGCCAATCATCCCCAGCTGCGTCATGCTCAGCCCGTAGGTTGAGATCATGTCGTTCTGCGCGATGTTAAAGTTTTTGCGGATCAGGTACATGGTCAGGTAGCCGATGAAGACCACCAGATAGGACTGCATGAACGGTTTGAACCACATCTTGCGCCGCACGTCGAGCGGCAGATCCAGGGTCGGCTTGCGCACCTGATTTAAGAAGGCCAGCATGACTGAGTTACTCCTGAGCTGATTTTTGCAGCATTGTAAAAATCAGCCGGGAGAGATGCCTGAGACAGCGTCCAGGTAAAACCGAGAAAATTTCCTGGTTTTACGTCATTCGGGGTGAAAAGGTGAGGCGCATCACGCTTCGCTCACCTCGCGCGGCGCCTGCGCGTTCAAAAACGGCAGCAGCAGCAGGGCGGAGATCCCCGCCGCGATGGCGATAACCGCAAAGAAACCGCTCCAGTGCCAGACGTCGATCACCCGCGCCAGCGGCCAGCCGGAGAGCGATGCGCCGAGATAGGCAAACAGCCCGACAAAGCCCGTCGCCGCGCCTGCCGCCTCTTTGTGGGAACACTCCGCCGCCGCCATGCCGATCAGCATCTGCGGCCCAAAGACGAAGAAGCCGATGGTGAAGAAGCACGCCGCCTGCATCACGTAGCTGGCGAACGGCATCAGCCACAGCGAGCCGACGGAGAGTAAAATCCCGGCGGCAAAAATCAGGTTCATCGGCCCGCGGTTGCCGTTGAACAGCTTGTCCGATCCCCAGCCCGCCACCAGCGCGCCGATAAACCCGCCCAGCTCAAACATGGTCACCGCCGAGTTGGCGGTCACCAGGTCCACGCCGAGCGTCTCGGACATGTACAGGTTGCCCCAGTCGTTGATGGCCGCGCGCACCACGTAGACCAGCACGTAGCAGAGCGACAGCAGCCAGATGTACGGGTTTTTCAGCACGTACTTAGTGAGGATCTCCCTGCGGGTCAGCCCCGCGCCTTCCTGCTGCTGGGCAATCTCCATCTCGTCGTGCCGCCAGTCGCCCACCGGCGGCAGGCCGACGGTTTGCGGCCTGTCGCGCAGGCGCCAGCAGAGGAACAGCCCGGCGACAATCGCGAGGCCACCGGCAATCATCATCCCCGCGCGCCAGCCGTAGTGCAGCGCCGCCGCGCCCACCACCATCGGGATCAGCGCCCCGCCGACGTTATGCGCGGTGTTCCAGATTGCCCACCAGCCGCCGCGCTCGTTGCGCGAGTACCAGGCGGTGAGCAGGCGGGCGCAGACCGGCGCGCCCCAGCCCTGGAAAAAGGCGTTCAGCGCCCACAGCAGGGCAAAGGCCCACAGCGAGGTGGAGAAACCAAACAGGATGTTCACTACGCCGGTAGCGATCAGCCCGACGCCCATAAAATAGCGCGCGTTGGAGCGGTCGCTGACGATGCCGGAGACGAACTTCGACAGGCCGTAGGTGATGTAAAACAACGTCGCCAGCAGGCCAATATCGGTGCGCGTCATCACGCCGCTGGCGAGGATTTCCGGCGCGGCGGCGTTGAAGCTTTTGCGCGTGAAGTAGAACAGCGCGTAGCCGAGCCAGATGGTGATCAGGATATGGCGACGCCAGTAGCGGTAGCGGGCATCGATTTCCGCTTTGTCGCCTATCGGCGCGGCGCTGGCAGGGGTTTTAAACATGGTGGCTCCGTAACGGCAGGCTGACGCTGACGCGCGTCCCGTGGGTGCAGGAGATGTTGAGCGTGCCACCGAGCGCCTTCACGCGCTCGCGCATGCCCGCCAGGCCAAAGCCCTGCTGGCCGGAGCCCGGCGGCAGGCCGCAGCCGTCGTCTTCAATCACCAGCATCAGGCGCTCGTCCTGCTGCCAGCCCTGGATCGTGACCGCGCTGGCGCTGGCGTGCTTGACGATGTTGTTCAGCCCCTCCTGACAGACGCGGAACAGCGTCACGCGCTGGCCTTCGCTCAGCGCTGGCTCGTTAATACGCCAGTCGAGATGGCTGACAATGCCGCGGCTTTCCAGCTCCATCTCGCGCATCAGGGAACGCACCGCCTGCTCCAGGGACAGATCGTCAAGCTGGCGCGGGCGCAGCCGCCCTAACAGGCGGCGAACGGAGTCATAAACGCCCAGCGAAAGCTGTTCGATATGCGCCCCGCCCTGCTTCACGCCCGCGTTTTCCGCCGCCAGACGCTGGACAATGCCCGCCTGCGTTCGGATGGCGGTGATGGTCTGGCCGATATCGTCGTGCAGCTCGCGGGCGACCTCCTGCCGCACGCTCTCTTCCGTCTCCAGCAGGCGCTCCGCCAGACGGCGGTTGCGCGCCAGCTCGGTTTGCAGGGACTGGTTCAGCTCGCGCAGGCGCTGTATACCCGCCCCGAGCAGCAGCCCGGTCAGGCTCTGGGCCAGCAGGGAAAGCAGCAGGTCCACTGGATGGTCGTGCCAGGTCTGGCTGGCAATCAGCGCGATGGCGTTCATCAGCGTGGCGATCAGCGCCCCCTGCCAGCCGTAGTGCCAGGCCAGGGCGATGATTGGGAGCGCAAGGCAAAATGGGGTAAAGCGTGAAAGTTCGGCGGGCAGGCCAAGCTGGAGCCACAGGCTCACCACAAACAGCAGCAGATACCAGATGAGGTGCCGGGCGCGCCAGTTCACCGGTTGAGAAACCAGCGCCGGGCCGAGCGGCTGCCAGACGGTGCTGGTGAGGTAGTGCCAGATCACGAGACAGGTCGGGGCCAGCGTCAGGCCGCCGGTGAGGGTCAGCAGCAGAGCGTTGAGCATCTCCTTCTCGCCAATCCACGGCAGCGACTGCAGCAGCGCGGCGGCAATCAGCGCCGCCCCCTGACGCAGCAGCGTGCGCCAGTCGCGCTGGTGGCGGTAGCGGGAAATCAGCGCAACCGGGAGAAGCGTAAGCAGGCTTCCGGTCATCAATAAGGGCAGGTGCGCGAGGGCCACTTCATGCGCCAGCCAGACCTGCATCAGCCATTCAGCGCCGAGCAAAACCGGCCAGTAGGCGCGAGGACACTGGAGCATTAAGCCCAGACGCAGGCCGAAGGGGAACAGCAGCACCGCCAGCTCGGGGCGTTCCACCAGGTGCAGGCTGATGCTCCACAGGCAAAACCATGCGGCAGAAAAGATAAAAAAGCTGGCAACGACGGCGATCAGCCGTGAAAAAGCGGAACTCATTGCCAGCTGTCGAACATGCGGCGCGCCAGCTCGACGTCGTTGCTGACGTTAAGTTTTTCCATCAGGTTGGCGCGATGAACGTGCACGGTTTTCGGGGACAGATCCAGCTCGGCGGCAATCTCTTTTACCGACATTCCCTGCGCGAGTTTTTCCGCAACCTGACGCTCGCGTCTGGTGAGCGGATCCTGACGTCCGGCCGCCAGCTTGATGGCGATATCCGGCGTTAAATAGCAGCCGCCGGTGGAGACGGTGCGCACCGCGGCGATCAGCTCGTCGGGGCTACAGCGTTTGGAGAGGAAGCCGCGCGCGCCCGCGTTGAGCGCCTGCTCGACCAGCGCCGGGCTGTCGTGGACCGACAGCATAATCGTCGACATCCCTTTCGGCAGCTGGCTTAGCAGCTCCAGCCCGGAGAGATCCGGCATCGAAATGTCGCAGATACAGACCTGCACCCCGCGCCCCGGCAGGCCCGCCAGCGCCTCGCGACCGGAACCAAACTCGGCCACGACCTGAAAATCCGGTTCGAGGTTCAGAAGCTGGGCAAATCCGGAGCGGACGATAAGGTGGTCGTCGATGAGAGCGATGGTGGTCATGGTTTGATCCTGATGCGTGAACACGCCGGATGGCGGCGTAAACGCCTTATCCGGCCTACGTGTAACGTCCTTGTAGGCCGGATAAGCGCAGCGCCATCCGGCAAAAGCCTCTTACCTTAAGTGATTTACTCGAAGAAGACCGCAATTTTGTTAAACATGGTGGGATCGGACTGGTTGCGCGCCACTTTGGTCACGTCTTCCAGCTTGTCGATCTGCGCCATCATCTGCTCCAGCCGCTGATCGTCGTTAACCAGCAGCCAGATGCGGCTGTGCTCGCTGCCCTGAATCGGCAGGCAGAGAATGCCTTCAACGTTAAACGCCCTGCGGGCAAACAGCCCGCAGACGTGGGTCATGACGCCAGGGTGGTTGCGGACGGTGAGTTCCAGAATGACGTTATCACATTGTTTTTGCATGGCTTATTCCCCCACCATCTCAGTATTTGCCGCTCCCGGCGGCACCATCGGATACACTTTTTGTTCAGGGTCGATACGCACGTGGATCAGCGCCGGGCCGGGGCGAGAAATCGCCGCCTGCAGCGCCGCGTGGGCGTCTTCTTCGGCGTTCAGATCGCAGGTGTGCAGGCCAAAGCCGGCGGCGATCTGCATAAAGTTAATCATCCCCGGATAGGTTGCCGCAAACACGCCCTGCTTGTAGAACAGGCTCTGCTGCTGGTGCACCAGACCCAGCGCCTCGTTGTTCATCAGGATGATTTTCACGTCTAACTGGTTTTCGGCCGCGGTCGCCATTTCCTGAATGTTCATCATCAGGCTGCCGTCGCCGGAGAAGCAGATGACCTTGCGGTCCGGGTTGGCGAGCGCCGCACCCACCGCTGCAGGCAGACCAAAGCCCATTGTGCCGAGGCCGCCGGAGGTGAGCCACTGGCGCGGACGGTTCAGCGGGTAGGCCTGGGCTGTCCACATCTGATGCTGGCCCACGTCGGTGGTGATGATTGCGCTGTCGTCCACGCAGGCGGCCACGGCGTTGATCAGCCCGTAGTGGCTCAGCGGGTCGCCTTCGGTTGGGATAGCGCCGGGGAACTCGCGCTGCAGATCGGCCACCAGCTGGCGCCAGTCGGCGCGGTCGGTCGCGTCGGTTTGTGGGATCAGCTGCGCCAGTACCTCGGCCACGTCGCCCTGAATCGCCACGTGCGGCTGTTTGATTTTACCCAGCTCGGCGCGGTCGATATCCACGTGAATGATCTTCGCGTTCGGGCAGAACTGCTCGGTTTTGCCAATCGCCCGGTCATCAAAACGCGCGCCCATAACAATCAGCAAATCAGCCTCTTGCAGGATGTAGTTGGTGCTGCGCGCGCCGTGCATGCCCAGCATCCCTAATGACAATGGGTGCGCTTTAGGCAGCATGCCGAGCGCCATCAGCGTCATGGTAGTAGGCAGGTTGGCTTTTTCCGCAAACTCGCGGATTTCATCCGCGGCGTTAATCGCTCCGCCGCCCAGGTACAGCACCGGACGTTTAGCCGCGTTAATCATGGCTGCGGCGTCGCGCACGCTCTCAGCGCTAAATTCCGGCGCGGGGGCACGGTCGCCCGGCGCCGGCAGAACGTCGATCTCGATTTCTGCGGTCTGGACATCCTTAGGAATGTCTATCCACACCGGGCCAGGACGGCCGGACTGCGCAATGCGGAACGCATCGCTGATAACCTGAGGCAGCTCGCTGATATCGCGAACTAAATAGTTATGTTTGGTGATGGGGATAGAGATGCCGTAGGTATCCACTTCCTGGAACGCATCTGTGCCGATCATCGAGGACGGTACCTGGCCGGTAATGCAGATCAGCGGAATCGAGTCGAGACGCGCGTCGGCGATGGCGGTGACCAGGTTGGTCGCCCCCGGGCCGCTGCAGGCCATACAGACCGCCGGTTTGCCCTGCGTACGCGCCATGCCCTGAGCGATAAAGCCTGCCCCCTGCTCGTGGCGCGCCAGCACGTGGCGGATCTGCGTGCTTTGGCTTAACGCATCGTACAGCGGCAGCACCGTACCGCCCGGGATACCCGCAACGATGGTAATGCCCTGTCGTTCCAGCAAATGAACGATCAGCTGCGCGCCCGTAAAGCGCGTCCTGGTGGATGTTGTGCCCGAAATTGCCATGCTCCAGTCCTTTTCTTCTGGGCCGACTTTCCGGGGAGGGGTCCTAAACGAAAAACCCCGCCCGGTTTGCGCCGGCGGGGTTTTGGATTCGTGTGTTGATCCAGTCCCTACGGCGCATTGCCGACGACCACCACCACACGCACGACGACCACTGCGGCAGGTTGCGCAGTTTTTAGTAGGTTCGACGTGAAGATGGATGAAGTCATTGGGGACCTGTGTTTGGATTCATTGATTGAATTTATACAAACACAGGTTTTCGGGCGTGACAATGGAAATATTTTCATCTGAGTAAAAATGCGTCAGAGATCACGTTTCGTTTGTTAGATGATGAAAACAGCCGTTGGCCGTTTTATGTCATTCAATAAACAGCGCAGGCGATACGCCAAAGCGGGCCGCCAGTTTTTTAATATGATTCAGCGTGAGTTGTCGCTGCCCATTGAGAACCCTTGAAACCATTGATTTACTGCCAATTTCATCCTGAAAATCCGAAATAGTCAGTTTATACTGATCCATAAGAGTTCTTAACACCGCAATCCCCACGGGAACAGATTCCATCTCCTGGCGTAAGGCGACAATTTCAGGTCGATTCGCTTCGTAACGGCTTATCCTTGCACAAACGATATCCAGCAAAGGGCTGTCGGGTTCATTCATGAGCAGATACTCAACCAGCTCGAGTGCATCCTGATAGTCTTTCTCGTTCGGATGTTCACCCAACAAAGGAACAGCCGCGACAAGGGCATGCGTTGCTTTCATTGCATCAGCTACGATCATCATTTCTTCCCCTTCGTGCGATGTTTCTCCGTAAAACGGTCATATTCCTTATGAGTAAAAACATGGCGCACATAAAACTTTTGGCTTTCAAAGAATATGAGAGCCACTACTCTGAGATTGTTATTTGCAATATCAATAACATAATGTTTATCCAGATACTTAAAGTTATCCAACGTCGGAAACAGTTTTTTCAGCGCAGCAGGTGTCGGGCAATGGCTCTTTTCGATGGTGCGACCCAAAAAAAGGAGTTCTTCCTTGTGCTGCGGAAAGTGGGTTACCGCATCCAAAATAGCTTTCATTGAGATTAAATGCATACTGCATGCCTGCCGCGTCCGTTGCCATTGTGGCAATGATGACATCCATTGCCAATAAGTCAACACGCATCTTTTTATGAGCAGATCAGAAAACAAAAAACCCCGCCGGAGCGAGGTTTTTATCAGGGTTTTGCGGTTGGTCGCCGCAGAACACACTGTGTTACGTCAACGCGAAAAGTATACGCGATCGCAGACGAACGCGCAATTCAGGCACGGATTTTGACGTTTTTGAGTATGGATCGGCTTCACGTTTTTGTCCATAAAATACTGTTCATGCATACAGTATTTATCTATACTGAGGGTGTTCGCAGTGAGCGAGGGGGCCGCAGTTCTACCGGCGCAACGAAGTCCTGGCTGAAACGGGTGGTGCCGTCAGTGCCTTAACCCCCTGAAGTGAGCACACTGTGTTACGTCAATCCAGGTGCTGGCCACAGGCGGCGGAAAGGTTCGCCAGCATCGTGCTCCTTTTAACCAAAAGGAGACGCGTATGGGCGTCGTGGATATGGTCGTACTTATCCTCAAACTCATTGTTGCTGTACTGCAACTGCTTGATGCTGTCCTGAAATACGTTCGGTAATTCAGGTTCAAGTCGCACCTGAGAGGGGCGGGCAACCGCCCCTCTTTAATAACGAGGGAATGCTATGTCGCGTCTGTTAATTGAGCCTGTCACGCCTGATGAGCCAGGGTATATCGCCCTGAAGGCGGAAAGTATCGCACTGAATTTCAACATGCTGCGCAGGCTGGAAGAGAACTGGCAGCGTGGTGAGAACCGCTTTAACGCGCCGGGTGAGAAGCTGCTGGGCGCGTTTCTCAACGGCAAGCTGGTCGGCGTATGCGGCTTAAATCGCGATCCGTTCAGCCAGCAGCCGCGCGCCGGGCGTATTCGCCATCTCTACGTCAGCGAGAAGTGCCGCGGGCTGGGTATTGGCAAACAGCTTTTGACCGTGGTGATGGCTGACGCCAGCATCTGGTTTGATTTCCTGAATACCCATGCGCCGGACGCCGCGTACGGGTTCTATCACCGGGCAGGTTTTACGCCCGTGTCGGATGAACCGCGTATAACGCACCGTCTTTTTTGCGCGGTGTAACCGGCTGGCAGCATCAGGATGTGAATGTTACAGTTGGATGACAATTCACCACCCGATACCCCATGACCATCACCGTTTTCTGCATTTTGCTGTTCGCCGCGCTGCTGCATGCCAGCTGGAACGCTATCGTTAAGGCCGGAACGGACAAGCTCTATTCCGCAATAAGCGTCAGCGGTTCCGCCACGGTTATCGCTCTGGTCTTACTTCCGTTTTCCCCACAGCCAACTGCTGAAAGCTGGCCGTTTTTAATTGTCTCCTGCGCCCTACAGGTGGTCTATACGGTGCTGGTAGCGAAGACCTATCAGGTCTCGGACATGAGCCAGACCTATCCCCTGATGCGCGGTACGGCTCCGCTGCTGGTGGCGCTGATCAGCGTTCTGGCGCTCGGGGATAGCCTCTCCTGGCTCGCCTGGTCCGGCATTGGGGTGATCTGCCTGTCGATTCTCATTATGGCGATGAATGGCCGTATGCAGTCACGCAAAGGGGTCTGGCTGGCCTTGCTGAACGCCTGTTTTATCGCGGGCTATACGCTGGTGGACGGTACGGGCGTGCGTCTCTCCGACACCGCGCTAGGCTATACGCTGTGGACCTTCTTTATGAACGGCTTCTGCCTGCTGAGCTGGGCGATGGTGGCCCGTCGGCGCGAAGCGTCCAGCTACCTGCGCCTGCACTGGAAAAAGGGGCTGCTTGGCGGGGTGGGTACCATGGGTTCATACGGGCTGGCGCTCTGGGCGATGACCCAGGCCCCGCTGGCCGTGGTCGCGGCGCTGCGTGAAACCTCAATTCTTTTTGGCGCGCTGATCGCATTTGTGCTGTTAAAAGAAAAGGTTGCCGGCCTGCGCATCGCCGCCGCGCTGGGTATTGCCGGCGGGGCCATTCTGCTGCGCCTGGCGTGAATCGCTGGCAACATTAGTTGCCGATTGTTGTTTACAAATCATGCCTCTCCCGCGTTTTTCATTCGCCACGGTAATGCTTAAATTGTCATCTCACTGTGGTAGATTCCTCGCGCATTTATGGGAATGCGTAGTCACTTATTCTTCATTTTTCTCTTTTAGCAAAAGTATTCAGCGACATGAAAAAACAAAGGAACGTTAACTTATTGTTGATGCTGGTGTTACTGGTGGCCGTCGGTCAGATGGCGCAAACCATCTACATTCCGGCGATTGCCGACATGGCGAAGGAACTTAACGTCCGCGAGGGCGCGGTGCAGAGCGTGATGGCAGCGTACCTGCTGACCTATGGCGTTTCGCAACTCTTTTACGGCCCGCTGTCCGACCGCGTCGGGCGTCGTCCGGTGATCCTGGTGGGCATGAGCATTTTCATGGTGGCAACCGTGATTGCGATGACGACCCATAATCTGACCGTATTGATTGCCGCCAGCGCCCTGCAGGGCGTCGGGACCGGCGTCGGCGGGGTGATGGCGCGAACGTTGCCGCGCGATATGTATCAGGGCACCCAGCTGCGTCACGCCAACAGCTTGCTCAATATGGGCATTCTGGTGAGCCCGCTGATGGCCCCGCTGATCGGCGGCCTGTTAGATACGGTGTGGTCGTGGCGCGCCTGCTACGCCTTCCTGCTGGTGCTGTGCATCATCGTCACCTTCAGCATGGCGCGCTGGATGCCGGAAACCCGTCCAAAAGACGCGCCGCGCACCAAGCTGATCGCCAGTTACAAAACGCTGTTCGGCAACGGGTCGTTTACCTGCTACCTGCTGATGCTGATCGGCGGCCTGGCGGGCATTGCGGTATTCGAAGCCTGCTCCGGCGTGCTGCTGGGCGCGGGGCTCGGCCTGAGCAGCATGGTGGTGAGTATTCTGTTTATTCTGCCGATCCCGGCGGCGTTCTTCGGCGCCTGGTTTGCCGGACGCCCGAACAAGCGTTTCTCAACGCTGATGTGGCAGTCGGTAATTAGCTGCCTGCTGGCAGGGCTGATGATGTGGATCCCAGGGCTGTTCGGCGTGATGACGGTCTGGACGCTGCTGATCCCGGCGGCGCTGTTCTTCTTCGGCGCGGGGATGCTGTTCCCGCTTGCCACCAGCGGCGCGATGGAGCCCTTCCCGTTCCTCGCAGGCACGGCGGGCGCGCTGGTGGGCGGTTTGCAGAATATCGGCTCCGGCGCGCTGGCGTGGCTCTCGGCCATGATGCCGCAGACCGGGCAGGCTAGTCTGGGCCTGCTGATGACGCTGATGGGGCTGCTGATTTTGCTGTGCTGGCTGCCGCTGGCGTCGCGCGTTCCGCATCACGAGCAGCCGGTTTAACCGCACGATGGCCCGGCTTCTCGCCGGGCTTTTCACACGCAGGGGAAATCATTGCCTGCAGCAGCAGCTCCGGTGCAGATCGCCATGCCCCCTCCTCCCCGTCATAAAACTGGAAGTCAGCGTTAACCGCGTAAGGGATTTTCGCCTTTTGCAGCTCGCAGGCCATAAAGGTGGCGAACGCCATTTGCGACGCCGTTGGCGTAATGTGGTTTGACTCTCCTACCCCCCAGCCTCCGACCCAGCTGACGTGCCCGGTTTTTTGCTGCCAGCGCAGCGCGGTATTAATGCGATTGTGAATCGCCGCTTTCTCTGCCGCGGTACCGGACGTCCACGGGTATTTACCGTTACTTTTCAGCGGCCCCCACGGGAAGATATGCCACTCCGCCAGCAGGTAGTTCTGGCTGCGCGCGGGCAGCTTCAGGCTGGATAAATCCTCCGGCGCGGCGCGCAGGCGGGGAGCGATGAAGATCATGCGATTGGCATCAATCGCGTGGATGTCCTTAATCGCCTTCTCATACACCCGGTTGAGCGATGCCGCGTTGTGGTTGAGCTTATCCGCAGGCTCGTAGATCAGGTCAAAACCCAGCAGCGGCGAGCGTTGGCCGAAATAGTGCGCCACGGCTATCCACCAGTTAATCACCTCTTTCTCATTATCGGCTTTCGGATCGTTTTTATAGGCATCGGCCTGATACGAGATAATCGGAATGACGCCGTACTGCTCGCAGGCTTCCACCAGCTTGCGCAGGTGAATCAGCCGCGCTTCCGTCGGCTCGTCGGCCACGCGAATGCGCACGTGGCTAATCCCTTTTGCACGAAAATCGCGGACCACCAGCGGGTCAAACTCGCGTATGCCGCGTTCGGTGCGCGCCCAGTCTACGTCCATTCCCACGCCCAGCTGCTGTGCGTAACGGGCAGCCGTCAGCGGTGGCTCAGCGGCAATGGCCCAGCCGGAGGCGATCAGTAAGGCAGTGGCAATGAAAGACTTGAACACGGTTTACCCTGAAAAAATCAAAAGCAATAACCTGTATTTAGCACGCTTTTTCGCAATGGGTGTAGCGCCAAAGCGTAATAATTATTCAGCCCGTCATTTCCTTTAGCCAGCCGATAAAGGCATCAATTTTCGGCCACTGTCGACCAGAAAGCGTCGAGATGTAGTAGTGCTGATGACATTTCAGGGTCTTTTCACCGAAGGGGGCGACTAATTCGCCGCGTTCAAGCCGCTTTTGCACCAGCCGTTTACGCCCCATCGCCACGCCAACGTGGTTCATTGCAGCGATAATGGCCAAATCAGAACGATCGAACCCAATACCCGATGATGGCGGCATGTTTACGGCAAAATGATGCGCCCAGCTCAGCCACTCGTCCGTACCGGAATCATTGCTCCAGGCCTGGCGGTCATGGAGAAGCGTGCAGTGGCTGAGATTATCGGGGTTTTTCAGGAGTTCATGCTCGCGGGCATACTGCGGCGAGCAGACCGGCAAAATCTCCTCGTCCATAAGGAAATCATGAGAGAGATGCTTTGGCGGCGTATCGTCGAAATAGAGCGCCAGATCGACACCCGTGCGCTGCATATTGACGTAATCGTTGCCCGTCAGGATGGTTAGCGAAATGGACGGATAGCGGCGGGTAAAATCCCCCAGCATCGGCACCAGCCAGCACTGGGCAATCGAGGGCCGGGAGTAGACGGTAAGCGTGCCGGACAGCGCCTGGTTTTTAATGTCCAGGATCTCCTGGTTCAGCGTGTCGAGGGAGGATTTTAGGGTCCAGTAAACGCGCTTTCCCTCCTGCGTCAGCTCCACTTTACGGTGCGAACGCACGAACAGCTGAATGCCCAGCTCCTCCTCCAGCAGGTTGATGCGGTGGCTCACCGCGCTGGGGCTGAGCGACAGCTCCTCCGCCGCCAGCGCGAAGGACTCATGCCGGGCCGCCACTTCAAAAGTGTACATTTTTGACAGCTGCCAGCCGTTTAGCAGCCGGTTTCGGACTTCATTTGCATCGGTCATCACAATTCTCGCGCGTGGTTTCTGCGCTCAGCATACCGCTCAAGGATGAATTTATGTGAACCTAATACGGATTAACTGCGCTTTTTAGAGCGCAGTCACTCATTTGATCCAATCTGGCTCACCTGAACGCCAATTTATATCGTTTGTCAGCCAACGCCGTTTTTTCGTCCAATACCCGCAGATTACTTAAGGGTGAGGTGAAATATGGGCTCTCAAATCTGGGTTGTGGCAACGCTGCTCATCAGCATCGTGTTGATTGTGTTAACCATCGTAAAACTGAAGTTTCACCCGTTCCTCGCGCTGCTGCTGGCGAGCTTTTTCGTCGGCGCGATGATGGGGATGAGCCCGCTGGATATGGTGAACGCCATCGAGAGCGGAATTGGCGGTACGCTGGGCTTCCTGGCGGCGGTGATTGGTCTGGGCACCATTCTCGGCAAAATGATGGAAGTCTCCGGCGCGGCGGAACGCATCGGGATTACGCTTCAGCGCTGCCGCTGGCTGTCGGCGGACGTGATTATGGTGCTGGTGGGCCTTATCTGCGGCATCACGCTGTTCGTGGAAGTGGGCGTAGTACTGCTGATCCCGCTGGCGTTTTCCATCGCCAAAAAGACCAACACGTCGCTGCTCAAGCTGGCCATTCCGCTCTGTACCGCGCTGATGGCGGTGCACTGCGTGGTGCCGCCGCACCCGGCGGCCCTGTTCGTGACCAACAAGCTGGGCGCGGACGTGGGCACCGTTATCGTCTACGGCCTGCTGGTGGGCCTGATGGCCTCGCTGGTCGGCGGCCCGCTGTTCCTGAAACTGCTCGGCAATCGTCTGCCGTTTAAGCCGGTTCCGGCGGAATTTTCAGACCTGAAGGTGCGTGAAGAGCACACCCTGCCGTCGCTGGGCGCCACGCTGTTCACGGTGCTGCTGCCGATTGCCCTGATGCTGGTGAAAACCGTCGCCGAGCTGAATATGGCAAAAGAAGGCACGCTGTATACGCTGCTGGAGTTTATCGGCAACCCAATCACCGCCATGTTTATCGCCGTGTTTGTCGCCTACTACCTGCTGGGGATCCGCCAGCACATGGGGATGGGCACGATGCTGACGCACACCGAGCACGGCTTCGGCTCTATCGCCAACATTTTGCTGATTATCGGCGCGGGCGGCGCGTTTAACGCCATCCTGAAAACCAGCGGGCTGGCGGACACGCTGGCGCATATTCTCTCGAACCTGCACATGCACCCTATCCTGCTCGCCTGGCTGGTGGCGCTGGTGCTGCATGCCGCAGTGGGCTCGGCAACGGTAGCGATGATGGGCGCCACGGCGATCGTCGCGCCGATGCTGCCGCTCTACCCGAACGTGAGCCCAGAGATCATCACCATTGCCATCGGTTCCGGCGCCATTGGCTGCACGATCGTGACCGACTCCCTTTTCTGGCTGGTGAAGCAATACTGCGGCGCTACCCTGAACGAGACCTTCAAATACTATACGACGGCGACCTTTATCGCCTCGGTGCTTGCACTTGGCGGCACATTCCTGCTTTCTTTCATTATCTGAGCGCGAAGAGACGTACTATGAAAAACGCAACTATCACCACGTTAACCGCACAGTTTCCTCTGGTTGAGGATCTGGTTGCCCTGAAAGAAACCACCTGGCTTAACCCGCGCACCACCACGCTTGCCGAAGGGTTGCCCTACGTTGGGCTGACGAAAGCCGACGTGGACGACGCCCACGCGCGGCTCAACCGCTTCGCGCCGTATCTGGCGAAAGCCTTCCCGGAAACGGCGGCAACGGGCGGAATTATCGAATCCGAACTGGTCGCGATCCCGGCAATGCAGGCGCGGCTGGAGAAAGAATCTGCTCAGTCTATTCCCGGCACCCTGCTGCTGAAAAAAGACAGCCATCTGCCGATTTCCGGCTCGATTAAAGCGCGCGGCGGCATCTATGAGGTGCTGACCCACGCGGAGAAGCTGGCGCTGGAAGCCGGACTGCTGAGCATCGAAGACGACTACAGCGTCCTGCTGGAGCCGCGCTTTAAGGACTTCTTCAGCCGGTACAGCATTGCGGTGGGCTCAACCGGCAACCTGGGGATGTCCATCGGCATTATGAGCGCCCGCATTGGCTTTAAGGTGACGGTGCATATGTCCGCCGACGCCCGCGAGTGGAAGAAAGCCAAACTGCGCAGCCACGGCGTCATCGTCGTGGAATACGAGCATGATTACGGCGTGGCGGTGGAGCAGGGGCGAAAAGCGGCGGAAAGCGACCCGAACTGCTTTTTCATCGATGATGAAAACTCCCGCACCCTGTTCCTGGGCTATGCCGTTGCGGGCGAGCGCCTGAAGGCGCAGTTTGCCGAACAGGGCCGCGTGGTGGATGCGGAGCATCCGCTGTATGTCTATTTACCGTGCGGCGTCGGCGGCGGCCCCGGCGGCGTGGCGTTTGGCCTGAAGCTGGCCTTTGGCGATAACGTCCACTGCTTCTTCGCCGAACCAACGCACTCCCCGTGCATGCTGCTGGGCGTCTATACCGGCCTGCACGATGAGATTGCGGTGCAGGATCTGGGCATTGATAACGTCACGGCAGCGGACGGGCTGGCGGTAGGACGTGCGTCCGGCTTCGTGGGCCGCGCGATGGAGCGCCTGCTCGACGGGTTCTACACCCTTTCCGACCAAAGCATGTATGACATGCTCGGCTGGCTGGCGCAGGAGGAAGGCATTCGCCTGGAGCCGTCGGCGCTGGCGGGGATGGCCGGGCCAGCGCGCGTTCATTCGCATACCAACGTTACCCACCTGGTGTGGGCGACCGGCGGCGGGATGGTGCCGGAAGACGAGATGGCGAAGTATCTGGCGAAAGGGAAGTAATGATGCCGGGTGCCGGGTGGCGGCTGCGCCTTACCCGGCCTACAACTGCAAAATTTGTTGAATGTGGGTTACCGCAAACAACAATGACAGCGAGAGAACAGCCAGCGCGATCAGGAACTTATCGCGCACCGCTTTCGGCTGAACAAAATCGTCCTGCGCTACGTCCATCAGGTTACGGCTGCGGGTATAGCGCCACAAAACGATAGCCACCAGCGCCAGCACGATAATTGAGATCCAGAATGGCACCCCCGTGCGGTGCCAGTTGTGCTTAATCGCCAGGGCAATCAGCGCGCCATACCCCAGCAGCGTGCGCAGCCAGGCCAGCGACGTCCGCTCCGGCTGCAGGCCGGGGTCCGCTTCGCGCCGCGCTTTGCGGCTATCCGCCATAGAACACCAGCACCATCACCACGCCCGCCACCGTCAGCAGAATCGTGCTGATAATCAGCAGCCCGCGCGTATAGGGCAGATCCTGCTTCAGGCGCATCGCCTTCTCATTGCGCAGCCAGCGCAGGTAGCCGTAAACCGCCAGCACGCCCGCGAACAGGCACAGCAGCAGCGCCAGCACTTCGCGAATTAACGGGGTGGCAAACTCGGGGGCAAGCTGATCGAGGCCGACGCCGGCGGCAAGAAAGCCCAGCGCGGTGCGTATCCACGCTAAAAACGTGCGCTCGTTAGCCAGAGAGAAGCGATAGTCCGGCGCTTCGCCGAGGCGGGAAATTTTCATGAAGATTCCTTGTCGTGCTGCAGGCAGGCTTCAGCATAGCGTAAATCGACAAGGACAAGGAGACCGGCATCGGGCGATGCCGGTCAGGACGCTTAGTGCAGCTCTGGCCAGTATTCTTTGTTGGCCTCGATCAGGTCATCCAGAATCGCTTTCGCGACGGACGCGCTCGGCACGGTTTTCGACAGGGTGATCGCCTGCCAGAGCTTGTGATACGAGCGCTGTTCCCAGGCATCCACCACCAGTTTTTCCACCGCTACCTGCTGGCTCATCAGCCCTTTCTGGAAGTGCGGAATATCGCCTACGGTCAGCGGTTCCGGTCCGTTATGGCCTACCAGGCACGGAATTTCCACCATCGCGTCGGCATCAAAGTTATGGATTGCCCCGTTGTTTGGCACAATCAGCAGCATCCGCTCCTGGGTGTTGAAGGCGATTGCGGTCGCCAGATCGACAATGTACGACGCATGTTCGTCGATTTCCAGCTCACCGGCAGAAGAATGACCGGCTTCGATAATTGCCCGGCATGAACTGAATACATGCTTCTCGCGATGATCCATCACTTCATTGGCGCGGGTACGTTCCGGGTTGGAGTGCGCGACGACATAGTCCGGGAAGAAGTAATACTTCAGGTAGGTGTTCGGCATGGTGTCCGGGTCCAGCGCCTGCACGTCTCTGGCTTTGGCGAAGGTATCGTTCCAGCTCGCTTCGGTATGCGCATCTTCCGAAGGCGGAACATAGCCGTTTTTCGCCACGTATTCGCGCAGCTTCGGCATCAGATCGTTGCCGTTCAGATCTTCAATCGACGTCCACCAGCCGAAGTGATTCAGGCCGTAGTAGCGCACGCGCATCTCTTTGCGGTCCTTCAGGCCGACAATCTGCGCCATGCGCCCTTCAATGCCGATCGGCATATCGCAGATGTTGAGGATTTTGGCGTTCGGACGCAGGCGGCGCGTGGCTTCCGCGACAATCGCCGCCGGGTTGGAGTAGTTCAGCATCCACGCGTTCGGGGAGTACTGCTCCATGTAATCCACCAGCTCCAGCACGCCGCCGATGGAGCGCATACCGTAGGAGATCCCGCCCGGCCCGCAGGTTTCCTGGCCCAGCACGCCGTGGCGCAGCGGGATTTTTTCATCTTTTTCACGCATCGGGTATTTGCCCACGCGGATATGCGCCATCACGAAGTCCACATCGGTAAAGGCCGCTTTCGGATCGGTGGTGTAGCTGAATTCAATCTCCGGCGCCTGCTCCCTGAGGATGATTTTGCACGCCTCGGCGATGGTCTCCTGACGCGCGCCGTCGTTGTCATAGAACTTAAGGGCGCGCAGCGGAAAACGGTCACGGTTGGCTAACAGCATCAGGACGATACCCGGCGTGAAGGTGCTGCCGCCGCCTGCAATGACAACTGAGAATTTTTTCATGATATAGCCTCTGTCAGGGTGATTTGTTCGTTTGTTGAAGGGGTTTTCATCAGCGATTCAAGCTGGTCGCGCACCTGAGGTACGTGCAGACCGACAATCACCTGAATGCCGTTGCCGCGTCGCACCACGCCGTGGGCGCCGAGAGCTTTGAAGACGTCGTCGCCTTGGGTTTTCGCCATATCGACCAGGGCGATACGCAAGCGGGTCGCGCAGTTGTTGATGCTTTCAATATTTGCCGCGCCGCCGAGCGCCTGCAGGAACCCGGCGGCCTGCCCGACCTGCTGGCTGGCCGCTGCCGGGGCGGTGGTTTGCCCCCGCGCCGCCTTATAGTCGGCCTTGCTGTAGAGTTTGATTTCGCTCTCTTCACGGCCCGGCGTTTTCAGGTTCAGACGTTCAATCAGCGTCTTAAAGACCACGAAATAGATCCCGGTGAAGCAGAGGCCAATGCCAATCTGGGTGAATACCGTCAAGGCGTGGTTATGGAACATCGGGATCCAGTTTTGCGGCAGGAACTGATCCAGCAGGCCGCCGCCCATGTTGCCCACCACGCCGAAGATGTACATCACCGTCGCCATGGTGGCCGCCAGCACCGCGTGGACGGCAAACAGCAGCGGCGAGATAAACAGGAAGGTGAATTCGAGGGGTTCAGTAATGCCCACCAACACGGCGGTGAGCGTGGCCGGGACCAGCAGCCCCGCCACCTTGACGCGGTTTTCCGGCGACGCGGTGTACCAGATAGCGAACGCAATCCCGACCGAGCCAAACACTTTTGAGTTACCGTGCAGCGCGAACCCGCCTTCCGGGAAGAGGGTTTTCAGCGGCAGGGTGCTCTGACTGAATTCCTGCAGGTGCTGCGCCCAGTAGACCTGGATGCCGCCTTCGACCGCCGCCGGGCCGAAGATGAACGGACCGTAGACGAAGTGGTGTAATCCGGTTGGGATCAGAATGCGTTCCAGGAAGGTATACACCCATACGCCGAGCGCGCCAGCTGTGCGTAAGAAGGCCTGCAGGGACTCGATGCCCATCTGTACTTTCGGCCAGCCCAGCAGCGTCAGCCAGGCGCAGGGGATCATGACGAAAAACGCGAGGATAACGACGAACGAGGTGCCCTGGAAAATCCCCAGGAAAACCGGCAGCGGCTTGTCGAAAAATCGGTTGTGGATGGCGGTGACGATCCCTGAAATGGCAATCGCCCCGATGATGCTGGTATCAAGCGTTTTGATACCGGCAATCATCGCCAGCCCGCTTCCGGCAGCAGGGTCAGCGGAGAAGTCGACGCCAAAGAAGTGGCCCCAGGTCATCCCCATAGCGTTGATGAAGTAGTTCCAGGTCAGGAAGCTAATCAGTACCGCCAGACAGGCGCGGCCCTGCGCCTGCTTCGCCAGGCCAATCGGCAGGCCGACGGCAAAAATCAGCGGCATATTGCGAAACACCGCCCAGCCGCCTTCTTCGATGATATGAACAATTTGCGCGAACAGATTATCAGGGGCCGTTAAGGCTTCGCCGACAAACAGCGGGTTGCGAAGCATGATGGCGATTCCGACCACGATCCCGGCAAAGGGAAACAGCAACACCGGGGTAAACATGGCACCGCCAAATCGTTGTATTTGACTGAGCATTTTTAAATCCTCATGAAACAACCTGTAGGGGGTAGAGGCCTTTATGGTTTTTTACTGGCCTGAGGTGAGCATAAGAACTTACTGATGGACGAACATGGCGTGCCGCTGCGATTCGTGATCCCATTCATGGTTTTAATTTGACCAATGAGGTCTACTTTTGGCAGTAAATATGGACATGTCAGGACGTTATCCACGCCGTGATGTGCGCAGAGAGGTCTACTGGTGATCTACAAATCTATTGCCGACAGGCTGCGGCTGCGGCTGAATTCATCTGACTTCAACGTCGGCAGCCCGCTACCCGGAGAGAAAGCTCTGGCGCAGGAGTTCGGCGTGGCGCGGATGACCATCCGCAAGGCGCTGGACCTGCTGGTGAGCTGGGGACTGGTTGAACGCCGACACGGCAGCGGAACCTTTGTGTCGCGCAAAGACGTTCACCACGAAACCACCAACCTGACCGGGCTGGTGGAGGTGCTGCGCCAGCAGGGGAAAGAGGTGCAGAGCAAGGTGCTGCAGTTTGAAGTGATGCCCGCGCCGCCCGCCATCGCCAGCCAGCTGCGGATTCAGGTGGATGAGCGGATCTACTTTTCCCGGCGGGTGCGCTACGTGGACGGAAAGCCGCTGATGCTGGAGGACAGCTTTATGCCGGTGAAGCTGTTTCGCAGCCTCTCGCTGGCGCATCTTGAAGGGTCTAAGTTTGATTACATTGAGAAGGAGTGCGGGATCACCATCAGCGGCAACTACGAGAGCCTGACGCCGGTGCTGGCAGACAGGCAGCTGGCCGGGTATATGAACCTGCCGGAACAGACGCCGCTGCTGCGCATCACCTCCCTTTCCTACAGCGACAGCGGCGAGTTCCTCAATTATTCCGTGATGTTCCGAAACACCAGCGATTACCAGGTGGACTACCACCTGCGGCGCATCCATCCGGAAGACCTGCTAGCCCATCCCCCAGAACAGCACCGCGAGTAGCTGCGGCGTGATAATGCGCAGGAACATCACCAGCGGATAGACGGTGGCATACGACAGCGCCGCCGCGCCGCTGGTGGCGTGCAGGTTGTTGGCAAAGGCCAGCGCGGGCGGATCGGTCATCGACCCCGCCAGCATGCCGCACAGCGTCAGGTAGTTCATTTTGGCGAACATCCGCGCCAGTATGCCCACCGTGAGCAGCGGAATGGCGGTGATGAAGATGCCGTAGCCGACCCAGCTCATCCCTTCGCCCTTCACCAGCGTATCGATAAAGTCGCCGCCGGATTTCAGCCCCACTACCGCCAGGAACAGCACGATGCCCAGCTCGCGCAGCGCCAGGTTAGCGCTCGGCGGCATAAACCAGTAGAGCTTACCGATACAGCCGATACGCCCGAGGATCAGCGCCATAATCAGCGGCCCGCCCGCCAGGCCGAGCTTAAGCGCCACCGGGAACCCCGGCACGTACAGCGGAATGGAGCCGAGCAGCACGCCAAGCCCGATACCGATAAACACCGGCAGCATTTGCACCTGCTGCAGTTTTTGCTGGGCGTTACCGACCATATCCGCCACGGCATCAATGGACGACGGACGCCCGACCAGGTTGAGAATATCCCCGAACTGCAGGCTGGCCTCCGGGCTGGCGACCAGCTCGATACCCGCGCGGTTAAGGCGGGAGATCACCACGTCATAGCGCTCTTTTACCTGCAGATCGCGTATTTTCTTCCCCAGAACCTTTTCGTTGGTCACGACCACGCGCTCAACGCGCATGTCCGTTCCGCGCGTGGAGAGCGAGGTGTCGACCTCCTGACCAATCACCAGCCGCGCGTTGTTGAGATCCCCCGGTTGCCCAACCAGATGCAGCAGATCGCCGTGCTGAATAAGGGTGCCGGGGGATGGCACCATCAGCATCTCGTCACGCTTGAGGCGCGAGCAGATGATGTTAGCGCTGTTGAGGATCGGCACATCCTGAATCGCCATATTGTTCAGGTTAGGGTTATCGACGCGAATGTTGATGGTTTTGATTGGCATATGGCCGTTGGTGAGCGTGGTTTCGTGGTCTTTCGCCTCTTTATCAACGTTGACGCGAAACAGCACCCGAACCAGCCACATTGAGAGCAGAATGCCGCAAATCCCAAAGGGATAGGCCATCGCGTAGCTCATCCCCATCTGGTCGACAATGCCGGGTTCGATACCCAAATCGCGCAGAATTTGCTGGCCCGCGCCCAGCGCTGGCGTGTTGGTGACCGCACCGGAGAAAATCCCCAGCACCACGGGGAGCGGGATGTCGAAAAGTTTATGCAGGATAGCGGTCACCAGGCCGCCCATGACCACAATGCCGAGGGCAAACAGGTTTAACCGCAACCCGGAGACGCGAAGAGAAGCAAAAAAGCCCGGCCCGACCTGAATGCCGATGGTATAGACGAAGAGGATCAGGCCGAACTCCTGGATGAAGTGAAGCATCTCAGCGCTGAGCGCCAGCCCAAGCTGGTCGGCAAAGTGCCCGACAAAAATGCCGCCAAACAGCACCCCGCCAATCCCAAACCCGACGCCGCGGATTTTGATATTCCCTATCCACAGGCCAACAACAGCGACCAGGGCCAACACGCTGACGGTTAACGCGATATCACTCATGATCCACTTCCTGTGCATAACCTTAGTTATGCTAAGGATTCTCTCAGAGCCGGAGGCGATTGTATGGGCGATGGCGCACAAAAAAGCCCTGCCGGGGCAGGGCTTTATCTTTTCACCCTCTCCCTGTGGGAGAGGGCCGGGGTGAGGGCACCAGCCCGCACACTGTTAACTGTTCAACGCTGGCCGCTCGCTAATGGCGATACGCTGCGGCGCGATGGCTTCCGGCACGTTGCGGGTCAGGTCGATATGCAGCAGCCCGTTAGTAAACGTGGCGCCCGAAACTTCCATATGGTCAGCCAGGGTAAAGCTCAGGCTAAACGGCTGATTAACCAGCCCCTGGTGCAGCCATTTGGTCTCGGTTTCTGGTTTTTCCGGCGACCCCTTCACGGTCAGGCGTATGCCTTCAAGCTGGATATCCAGATCGTCCTGGCGGAAGCCGGCCAGCGCAAGGGTGATGCGATAGTGGTTATCGTCGCTTTTTTCGATGTTGTACGGCGGAAACGTCTGTTGCTCGGTGGTGCTTTGCAGGGCGTTAGCCAGTTTGTCAAAACCAATCCACTGACGCAGCAGGGGGGATAAATCGTAGTTACGCATACTAAATCTCCTTCTGAGAAGCGAGTTCGGCACAGTTTAATTTTGTGCGCAGTTGTTCCTGCAAATCCGAATGGATTCGCATATGCTCCCGTTACGGCAAGCAATTCTGAGTGGGCCGCGAGAGCGACCCGCGTAATTAGTTAATTTCGATACGGCGCGGTTTTTTCTCTTCCGGAATCACACGTTCCAGTTCGATAAACAGCAGGCCGTTAACCAGGTTCGCGCCTTTCACGTGAATGTTCTCAGCTAGCTGGAACTTGCGTTCAAAGTTGCGCTCGGCAATGCCCTGGTACAGGTAGGTACGTTCTTTCTGCTCGGCCGTATGGGAACCTTTCACCACCAGCAGGTTGTCCTGCGCGGTGATCTCCAGTTCGCTTTCTGCAAAACCAGCGACGGCAATCGCGATGCGGTAATGGTTTTCGTTAACCAGTTCAACATTGTAAGGAGGGTAGCCGTTGCTTTGGCTCTGGTTATTTTCTAAATGGTTAAACAGGCGGTCAAAACCAATTGCAGAACGGTAAAGCGGAGAAAGATCGAAGTTACGCATACATTAACACTCCTGAAATCAGCGAGAAATTGTGCCTTCCATCATGGACAGGCCGTTAGGTCCCCCGAACACCCATCAGGCGTGTTCGTTACCGGGACACTCTCTTAAAATGGGTCTGGATACGGGCTTTTCAAGAGTATTTCTGTGAGATTTTTTTGCACTTTGCCGGTTGTCGCATAGACTGGGACAACAGCACAAAGGGTTAAATTGCGATGGCCGCCACAGTGCGGGGTCTTCGGGCTATTCATTTTGAACAAGGCTCGCTATAACCCTCAGTTGTAGGTCGATGCAGTACTATTAACGATGACTGAATGATGATGAAAAATGTTCTGATAAAGCTGACGACGTTCGGCGGGGTTGTTTTACTTTGCGGGTGTTCGAGCGTGATGTCTCACACCGGCGGTAAAGAAGGAACATATCCGGGGACGCGCGCCAGTGCGGCGATGATCTCCGATGACGATACCAACTGGGGAACCAAATCCCTGGTCATTCTGGATATGCCTTTTACAGCGGTTGCTGATACGCTCCTGCTGCCGTGGGACATGTTCCGAACGGACAGCTCCGTGCGCTCGCGCGTGGAGAAAAGCGAGCAGGAAAATCTGGCCACTAACGCCATAATCCCACCCGCTGCACTGCCGCCGCGTTAGTTCTTAGCGGTTTCCGTTAGCCACAGCTGGCGGAAACCCTCTGTCTCCTCCATCCACGCGATTAATCGCCCGTCAGGGGAAAAAACGATCGCGTCTGCAGACGGTGCACTGGCGTGGCCGGACGTCAAAAACGTCACCTCTCCGGTTTGTGCATCACAGCAGGCGATCCGGTTTTCGAGCACGAACCCCAGCATGTTCCCGGAAGGGTGCCAGCTAAACGCCGACTGAATACCGCTCTCCGTATGGGTTAACTGGCGCGGCTCTTCGCCTTCGGGTGAGATTAACCACAGTTGAACCGTACCATTTTCATCACGCATCAGAAACGCTATCTGCGTTCCACGCGGATTGCTGCGCACCCAGTGACGCGGCACGTTCACCAGCCCCGGATACGCGTTCTGATGGGTAAAGGTTATCCGTCGCTGCACAACACCCGCTGGCGGCGCAGGCAGGGTCACTGGCGTTCCCTGCAGGGGTTCATCACCCGCACGCTTCCAGCCCTGCTCGTCCTGAGGGAGTTCCACAATAAACAGCTCGGGCACTTTCTCGCCCTTATCAGACAGGGTGTCACCGATAAACGCCAGCCTGTCGTTGCCTACCCAGCCCTCTTCGTAGGCGCGGTTGATTTCATCGCTGCCCGGCTGCGGGTTGGGCGTGGTGCGGCTGACCAGCACGCTCCAGAAAGTGCCCGGGTATTCACGTGGATGATTCCCCTGCGGGTTCACCGGGCCGAAAGGTGCTGCCACGCCAACGTTGCGTAAATCGAGCTTCGGATCGCGCTCGTGCAGCACGTGGTCGTTATAGGTGAAGCTGACGAGCTGCCCGTTCGGGCTAAAGACGTGCACATGGCTGCCGCCGCGCAGCGCGCCTGCGGTGTAGGGTGCAGTGATATCCATCGCGTCAAGATTGCTAAGCTGACCGTTGTGCGCAATGACTCCCTGACGATGATGAAAATCATAGTGCCAGTCTGCGTCCGGGTTTTTCGGGCCGTGGATAAAAACGTATTTGTCCTGTGCCGGATGAACGGTCACCACACCAACATGCGCGCCGTCAGCGGCACGATAGATCACCTCCACCTTACCCGTAGCGACATTGACCCGCTCAATGGTTTCGCCGGTGAACGATCCGCCGGACGGGCGCACGTCGTAGACCAGCCACTGGCTGTCCGGCGTCCAGGTATTAATATTCGTGAGCTGGTGATGGCGGGAAGCGAAGGTGATTTGTTTCATGAGGATACCCTGATGCACGGTGAGTGCATCAGGGTAAAACATCCGCAGGGATTAGCCTACTCGTTTCACATCGCCCACCAGCAGGATGTAGGAGAGCGCGCCGATCAGCGCCACGGCGGAGATGTAGACCAGCGCCGGGCCAAAGCCGTAGTCCTGCGCCAGGTAGCCGATGACCAGCGGTACGGTGATCCCGCCCAGCCCGCCGACAAAGTTGAACACGCCGCCGGTCAGGCCAATCAGCCGCATCGGCGCGAGGGACGACACCAGCGACCAGGTGATAGAGGCGAAACCGTTCCCGAAGAACGCCACCGCCATCAGAGTCATAATCCACACCGGATCGTTGGTGTAGTTGGCGCCCATGATGCAGGTGGAGATTAGCAGCCCGCAGATAATCGGCGTTTTACGCGCCACGCCCAGCGAGTAGCCTTTTTTCACCAGCTTATCGGCCAGCCAGCCGGAGAGCAGCACGCCGAAAAACGCCGCGAGGAACGGCACGGTGGTCATAAAGCCCGCCTTCAGCGCCGTGATCCCCTTTTCCTGGGTCAGGTAGTTCGGGAACCAGGTCAGGAAGAACCACAGCGTGGAGGTCACCGCGAACTGGCCCAGATAAACGCCCACCAGCTTACGGTGGAAGACCAGCTTCCAGTCCGCTTTGGTCAGCGGCTGGCGCGCCTCTTTTTTCACCGGCGCATCGCCGTCCACCAGGCCACCGCCGTCGCGGATGTAGTCCAGCTCGGCTTTGGTGATGCTTTTGGTCAGACGCGGCGGCTGGTAAACCTTGAACCAGATCAGCGACCAGATAATGCCAATCCCGCCGGTGACGATGAACACCCAGTGCCAGCTCAGCAGCTCCTGGATCCAGATCAGCAGCGGCGTCAGGAACGCCAGGCCAACGAACTGCCCGGAGGTGTAAAAGCCGACGGCAGACGCACGCTCGTGTTCCGGGAACCAGCTGGTCACCATGCGGTTGTTGGTCGGAAACGCGGGCGCTTCGAAAATACCGGTGATGGCGCGCAGGCCAATCAGCGACATCAGCCCGGTTGCGAAGCCCTGGAAAAGGGTCGCCACGGACCAGCCGAAAATGGCGATAAAATAGGTCAGACGGGAACCCACGCGGTCAAGGAACCAGCCGCCCGGGATCTGGCATAGCGTATACAGCCAGGCAAACGCCGAGAAGACGTAGCCCATTTCCGCTTTGGTGATGCCAAACTCTTCCTGAATATGGGCCGATGCCACGGCCAGGTTGGCGCGGTCGACATAGCAAATGACCACGGTAATAAAGATCATAATCAGCGTCAGGTAACGGCGACGCCCGGTTTTTGTAGCGGTAACTGGAATATCCATCGCAATCTGTCTCCAGATTTTGGGCATAGCGAAGCCGCTCACCATGCCCTGTAATTTACAGAGGGTTATATTTTTGTATGTACGTTTTTTTGCCCGGTGGCGCTGCGCTTACCGGGCCTACGGGGGAGTAGGCCGGATAAGCGTAGCGCCATCCGGCGGTTTACCACTCGGCTACGGAACCGTCTTCATGACGCCAGAGTGGATTACGCCAGTCCGACGCATTTTTACTCAGCTCAATGACTTTGGCTTCGTCAATTTCCACGCCAAGGCCCGGCTTCGTTAACGGTTTAAAGAAACCGCCTTCCATGCTGAAATCTTCTTTATTTTTCACAAAATCGAGCAGTTCCGCGCCCTTGTTATAGTGAATCCCCATGCTCTGTTCCTGGAACACGGCATTGCGGGAGACAAAGTCGACGTGCAGACAGGCAGCCAGCGCGATCGGCCCGAGCGGGCAGTGCGGCGCCAGCGCCACATCGTAAGCTTCGGCCATCCCGGCAATTTTGTAGCATTCGGTGATGCCGCCCGCGTGAGAGAGGTCCGGCTGCAGGATGGCAATGCCGCCCGCTTCGAGCACGCGTTTAAACTCAAAGCGCGAGAACATGCGTTCACCCGCCGCGATAGGAATGTGGGTCTGTTCAGCCAGCTTCGGGTAGTACTCGGCCTGCTCGGCCAGCACCGGCTCTTCGATAAACAGCGGACGATACGGCTCCAGCTCTTTGATCAGCACTTTGGCCATCGGCGCGCTGACGCGGCCGTGGAAATCCAGGCCAAACTCGATCTCGTTGCCGAAGGCTTCACGGATTTGCGCCACGGTATTCACCGCGCGATCCACCGCACGCGAGTTGTCGATAATCCCCATCTCTTCGCAGCCGTTGAGCTTGAAGGTGTCGAAGCCGATGTTGCGCAGCTGCGTGATGCCGTCGATCACTTCCGCAGGACGGTCGCCGCCGACCCAGCTGTAGGCTTTGATTTTGTCGCGCACCAGGCCGCCCATCAGCTGCCAGACCGGCGCGTTCAGCACTTTGCCTTTGATATCCCACAGCGCCTGGTCGATACCGGCGATGGCGCTCATCAGGATCGGCCCCCCGCGGTAGAAGCCCGCGCGGTACATCACCTGCCACAGGTCGTTGATGCGTGCCGGATCCTGACCAATCAGGTATTCACCCAGCTCGTGCACCGCCGCTTCTACGGTGCGCGCACGCCCTTCTATCACCGGCTCGCCCCAGCCAACGACACCTTCATCGGTTTCGATTTTCAGGAACATCCAGCGCGGGGGTAAACGGTACGTGGTGAGTTTGGTTATTTTCATTTCACTGCCTCTCGATACGCTTTCACAAATGCTGCCGCCTGCTGTGCGGTACGTTCCACGGCCTGCCCGGCGCGATACAGATCGCTGCCCAGCCCCGCGCCCACACAGCCCGCGCTCATCCACTGGCCCAGGTTTTCTGGCGTTACGCCGCCCACGGCAAAGACCGGCACGCTGGCGGGCAATACCGCTTTCAGCGCCTTGATGTAGTCCGGTCCAAACGCCGATGACGGGAAAATTTTGAGCGACTGCGCGCCCGCATCAAGTGCCGTAAACGCTTCCGTGGCGGTAGCGCATCCCGGGCAGACGGTCATGCCGTAACCTACCGCACGGCGGATCACCTCAGGATTGATGTTGGGCGTGACGATAAGCCTGCAGCCCATTTTCGCCAGTTCATCCACCTGCTCCGGGTGCAGCACGGTGCCTGCGCCAATCAGCGCCCTATCGCCGAACGCCTCCACCACGGCCGGAATGCTTTTTTCCCACTCCGGAGAGTTAAGCGGAATTTCCACCGCGTCGAACCCGGCGTCGATCACCGCGCCGACGTGGGCTAACGCCTCATCGGGCGTGATGCCGCGCAAAATCGCGATAAGGGGAAGGTCAGTTTGCCACTGCATGAGCGATGCTCCTTATTCCTGCCTGAAATGCCGTGTCGCCGGATACCGTTGCTACATCACGCCCTACGGCGCGAAACGCCTGCTCGTAGCGCGACGTCAGCGATGCGCCAGCGACAATGGTGATGGCCTGCTCGTGCGCGACGAAATCGCGCATGCTGGCGACCTCTGCGCCAATCAGCAGGCCGGAGAGAAACTCGTTGACCTGCTCGCGCGGGAGATTTCCCAGCACGTGCGAGGCGCGAACCTCAAAAAGCTGCGGCAAAACGTCAGGAGAAGCGAGCCCACGTTCAAGCCCGGCGGCAAACGCCTCTGACGAGGCTTCTTGCTCAGGCAAACCGGCCCCAACCAGCGAATGGTTGAGCAGCAAGTGGTGCAGTTCGCCGGTCATCACGGTGCGAAAGTCGTGGATTTGCTCAGCGTCAGCCTGGACCCACTTGCAGTGCGTTCCGGGCATGACGTAGACAGAAGAAGGAGAAAGCGTGCGCGCGCCAAGCAGCTGCGTCTCTTCGCCGCGCATCACGTTGTGGTTATCGTCGCGAGAGACGCACAAACCGGGAATAATCCAGATATTGTCGCCAACGGACGTTAACTGCTCGCCAATAGCGGAGAAATGTGCGGGAACCGACAGGTAAGGCGCAACTTTCCAGCCTACGTTACTTCCGACCATGCCCGCCATTACCACCGGCGTGGCGCTGTCGCGCCAGTGTTGTGTGACCTCTGCTAACACCGCCTCGGGGGATTTACCGTTCAGGCGCGTGACGCCTGCTTCTGATTGCCTGCTCTCCAGGCACTGCTCGCCCTGGTACAGCCAGGCGCGCAGATTGGTCGATCCCCAGTCAATTGCGATGTAGCGAGATGTCATGTGATTTCCTTCAGCCTTCGTGTCGAGCTGGCGATCATGGTAAGCGCCGCCTCCTCTGCCGCATCGCCGTCCTGATGCCGTATCGCATCGAACAGCGCTTTATGTTCCTGGAGCGTTTTTGGCATGTTGGCCTCATCGCCCATCCAGGTACGTTCAAATACTGCTCGCTGTAGCGAGCTGATCGCCACGCTAAGCTGCTGTAACACCGGGTTATGCACCGACTGCAGCACCGCTTCGTGATAGCGAATATCCGCCTCGTTGAACGCCTCCCGGTTCTGGTTGTTGGCGATCATGTCGTTTAAAGCCGACTCAATCTGCGCCAAATCGCCGGAGGTTGCGCGCTCCGCCGCCCAGCGGGCGATGGCCGGTTCGACCAGGTTTCGGACTTCGCTCATCGCGCCGATTAGCCGCGGGTCGTAGTCATTTTCCAGCACCCACTGCAGTACATCGGTATCGAGGTAGTTCCACTGGTTGCGCGGGGCTACAAACGCGCCGCGATAGCGCTTCATTTCAATCAGCCGCTTCGCCATCAGCGAGCGGAATACTTCCCGGATGATGTTGCGCGAGGTTTCAAACTCCTCGCACAGTTCGGCCTCTGCTGGCAGCGGCGAACCGGGAACATATTTGCCACCCACAATCTGGGTGCCCAGCGTAATGACAATGCGATCGGTTTTATTGAGAGTCATGGAGAGTCCTTGTGCTCTGTATGTCCATCACTACTTTACCGTGACCGCCGAATTTCGCCTCACTTTTGCAGTACAAACGTGAGGGTGTTCGTCTTTGCTGTGGTGGTAATGTAGTACAATCACTTAATGTTGTACTACAATCCAGATCACAAAAAGAACAATTCAATAAATTCAGCGCAAAAAAAAGCCCCGGTTGATAACCGAGGCTTATTATTCAGAGCGACCGCTACTGGAGCACAAATTTCTCGATCGCGTAGGCAACGCCGTCTTCCAGGTTGGACTTGGTCACGAAGTTGGCCACTTCCTTCACCGACGGAATAGCGTTATCCATCGCCACGCCCATACCCGCATATTCAATCATCGCGATGTCATTTTCCTGGTCGCCCAGCGCCATGATCTCTTCCGGCTTAATCCCCAGCGCATCGGCAAGCGATTTTACGCCGGTGCCTTTATTGACGCGTTTATCGAGGATTTCGAGGAAGTACGGAGCGCTTTTCAGCACGGTGTATTTCTCTCTCACCTCTGCCGGAATGCGCGCGATGGCTTTATCCAGGATCTCAGGCTCGTCAATCATCATCACTTTCAGGAACTGGGTCGCCGGATCCATCTTCTCGGCTTCGCAGAACACCAGCGGGATCGTCGCGACAAAGGATTCATGCACGGTGTAGTAGCTGATATCGCGGTTGGCGGTATAGAGCGTGTTGCGATCGAGCGCGTGGAAGTGGGAGCCGACGTCGCGGGACAGTTTTTCCAGGAACAGGTAGTCATCGTAGTTCAGCGCGGTTTGCGCCACCGTGCTGCCATCTGCCGCTTTCTGCACCAGCGCACCGTTATAGGTGATGCAGTAGTCGCCCGGCTGATTCATGTGCAGCTCTTTCAGGTAGCTGTGCACGCCCGCATACGGACGACCGGTGGTCAGGACCACGTTCACACCTTTTTCGCGTGCGGCGGCGATTGCGTTTTTAACGGCAGGAGAAATAGTGTGGTCTGGCAGCAGCAGCGTGCCGTCCATATCGATTGCAATGAGTTTGATAGCCATGAGATCCCCGGGATAAATGAGTGCTGCCTCATGCTAACGCGATTAAGCCCACAAAAATAGAGCTACATTGCGCAACAGAAAAACCCCTTTTACGTAAATCCCGGGGAGCGCTGACTCACTCGCGGGTGAGGACGATTTTACCGAACGCCCCGCGATCGAGGTGTTCAAACGCCTGTTGGAGCTGGTTAAAACGGTAGCGATGTTCGATCACAGGTTTCAGTCCGGTCACGTCCACGGCGCGGACGAAATCTTCCAGCGCCCGGCGGTGGCCTACCCCAATCCCCTGAATGACGGGGGATTTCAGCAGCAGTTCGCCAGCTGAGAGCGTAATCTCCGTCCCGGCCAGCACGCCAATCACGGAGATACGCCCGTGAACGGCAACGGCGCGCAGGGAATGCCTCAGGTTCTCTCCTCCCACGGTTTCAATAATATGGTCGATGCCGCGATCCTGCGTGAGTGCCAGCGTATTTTCAGCCCAGTCGCCTTTCAGCCTGTTGATGCCCTGATTAGCCCCCAGTTTTTTGGCCTGCGCCAGTTTTTCATCGCTTCCCGAGGTGACAAACACCTCTGCGCCGTGCGCTTTTGCGATTTGCAAAGCAAAGAGCGCCACGCCGCCCGTCCCCTGCACCAGCACCGATTGCCCGGCGCGCAGCTGGCCGCGTTCCACCAGCGCAAACCAGGCGGTAAGCCCTGCGCAGGGTAAGGTGCTGGCCTCGGCGTCGTCCAGGGTCTCCGGGGAGGCCACCAGCGCGTCTTCCTTCACAATCACATACTCGGCCAGCATGCCCTGGAAGTATCCGCCGGACGTTTTATAGGGCAAATTGCGCGCGTCCGCCTGCGGCTTACCGTCGATCCACTCAGGGAAGAAGGTTGAGATGACGCGAGCGCCGGGTTTGAAGCGCGTAACGCCTTCACCAATGCTGTCCACCACGCCCGCCATGTCAGACGCCGGGGTAAACGGGAAGGAAAGCGGGATCGGCATCGTGCCTTCAACAACCATTTTATCCCGGTAGTTAAGCGCAACGGCATTCACCCGTACGCGGATCTCACCCGGGCCGGGCTGTGGAACAGGTGCCTGAGTCAGCCTGAGGTTCTCGCGCCCGAGAGCGTCCATGGACCAGCGTTGCATTGTCTCTGTCATTTTATTTCTCCTGCCATCAGATGAGCTTCTGTACTGACAGTCTACCGTTGACTAAGCGTCGCCAGTGGCGATAACTTTTCTCTTCATTGACGCCATAATGGATACAATCCATGACCGATACGCTGAAGGATATTCCTGTTTTTGTGGCCGCCGTTGAGGCGGGAAGTTTTGCGCAGGCCGCCATTCGGCTACATTTGTCGCGCTCTGCGGTGGGAAAAAGCATCGCCCGCCTTGAAGCGCGGCTGGGGGTACGTCTCTTTCACCGCACCACCCGCAGCCAGAGTCTGACCGATAGCGGCGCCCTTTTTTATGAACGCTGCCTGCGCGCGCTGGAGGAGATCCGCGGCGCGGAATCGCTGCTTGAAACAGGAAAGCAGCAGGTCACTGGCCGCCTGCGCGTTGCCATGCCGGTGCTGTTTGGCCGTCAGTGCGTCGCCCCGCTGCTGATTGAACTGGCGCAGGAACACCCCGGGCTTGAGCTTGAAATGTCATTCAGCGACCGCGTCGTGGATCTGGTGGAGGAAGGGTTTGATATGGCGGTGCGCAACGGCACGCTTCAGGACAGCAGCGTTCTGGTCGCCAAAAAGCTGGGGGAACACCGCATGGTGCTGTGCGCCGCGCCGGAGTATCTGCTGAAGAAAGGCCAGCCACAAAGCGTTGATGATTTACCCCAGCATTCGGCCATTAACTATCTGCGTGCAGGCAGAGTATTGCCCTGGCAGCTGATGGACAGCGAAGGAACGTCTCGAACCTTTACACCCCGATCGTCGCTCAACATGGATGATTTGCAGGCGATCTGCGACGCTGCGCTCGCCGGACACGGCATTGCGTGGCTGCCCTGCTGGATGGCCGTCAAAGATATTCATCAGGGTAAACTCGTCCCGCTCATGAAGCAGGCACCGGATGTGCGTTTCGACGTTCATGCGGTGTGGCAGCAGACGCCGCACCTGCCGCTAAGAGTAAGAATGGCTATAGATACGCTGGCGAGCCGTTTACCGTCCGTGATGTCGCTGGATATGCCTGCGCCCACAAAAAAGCCGCGCTAAAAGCGCGGCCATTTTCGTACGGTATAACGGCGATTAGATATCGATATTCGCCGCTTTCAGGGCGTTTTCTTCGATAAAGGCGCGACGTGGTTCAACCGCGTCACCCATTAGGGTGGTGAACAGCTGATCCGCTGCAATCGCGTCTTTAACGGTGACGCGCAGCATGCGGCGGCTTTCCGGATCCATGGTGGTTTCCCACAGCTGGTCTGGGTTCATCTCTCCCAGTCCTTTATAACGCTGAATTGCGAGGCCACGGCGGGACTCTTTCACCAGCCACTCAAGCGCCTGCTCGAAGCTGGCAACCGGCTGACGACGTTCGCCACGTTCGATAAAGGCATCGTCTTCGATCAGGCCGCGCAGCTTCTCGCCGAGGGTGCAGATACGACGGTATTCCGGACCGGTTACAAACTCGTGCTCCAGCGGGTAGTCGGTATCAACGCCGTGGGTACGCACGCGGATAATCGGCTCGAATTGACTATCGGCATTCTGCTGAATATCGCATTTCCACATGCTGCCGTGCTGCTCTTTCTCGTTCAGATCGGTCACCAGGGCGTTCACCCAGCGGGTCACGGTCTGCTCGTCGCTCAGATCGGCTTCGGTCAGCGTTGGCTGGTAAATCAGCTCTTTCAGCAGCGTTTTCGGATAACGACGTTCCATACGCGTGATCATTTTCTGCGTCGCATTGAACTCGGACACCAGACGTTCCAGCGGCTCGCCGGCCAGTGCTGGTGCGTGGGAGTTCGCGTGCAGGGTTGCACCATCAAGGGCGATCGCGATTTGGTACTGATCCATCGCTTCGTCGTCTTTAATGTATTGTTCCTGCTTGCCTTTTTTCACTTTGTACAGCGGTGGCTGTGCAATGTAGACGTGGCCGCGCTCAACGATTTCAGGCATCTGACGGTAGAAGAAGGTCAACAGCAGCGTACGGATGTGCGAGCCGTCGACGTCCGCATCGGTCATGATAATGATGCTGTGATAGCGCAGCTTGTCCGGGTTGTACTCGTCGCGGCCAATGCCGCAGCCCAGCGCGGTGATCAGCGTCGCCACTTCCTGAGAAGAGAGCATTTTGTCGAAACGGGCTTTCTCAACGTTGAGGATTTTACCCTTCAGCGGCAGGATAGCCTGGTTCTTACGGTTACGGCCCTGCTTCGCAGAACCGCCCGCGGAGTCCCCTTCCACGAGGTACAGTTCGGACAGCGCCGGGTCACGTTCCTGGCAGTCAGCCAGTTTGCCCGGCAGGCCTGCCAGGTCCAGCGCGCCTTTACGGCGGGTCATTTCACGGGCTTTACGCGCCGCTTCACGGGCACGCGCCGCATCGATAATTTTACCCACCACGATTTTCGCGTCGGACGGGTTTTCCAGCAGGTATTCGCTCAGCAGTTCGTTCATCTGCTGCTCAACCGCCGATTTCACCTCAGAGGAGACCAGCTTGTCTTTGGTCTGAGAGGAGAACTTCGGATCCGGTACCTTCACAGAGACTACGGCAATCAGGCCTTCACGGGCATCGTCACCGGTGGCGCTGACTTTCGCTTTTTTGCTGTAGCCTTCTTTGTCCATGTAGGCGTTCAGGGTACGGGTCATCGCCGTACGGAAGCCAACAAGGTGAGTACCACCGTCACGCTGTGGAATGTTGTTGGTAAAGCAGTAGATGTTTTCCTGGAAACCATCGTTCCACTGCAGCGCCACTTCTACGCCGATACCGTCTTTTTCCGTGGAGAAGTAGAAGATATTCGGGTGAATTGGTGTTTTGTTCTTGTTCAGATACTCGACGAACGCCTTGATACCGCCTTCGTAATGGAAGTGGTCCTCTTTGCCGTCACGCTTGTCCTTCAGGCGAATAGACACGCCGGAGTTCAGGAAGGAGAGTTCACGCAGGCGTTTCGCCAGAATGTCGTATTCAAATTCAGTAACATTGCTGAAGGTTTCATGGCTCGGCCAGAAACGCACCATGGTACCGGTTTTGTCGGTATCGCCGGTCACAGCCAGCGGTGCCTGCGGCACGCCGTGGGTGTAAATCTGACGGTGAATTTTGCCTTCGCGCTGGATAACCAGCTCCAGCTTCTGCGACAGGGCGTTTACAACGGAAACCCCTACGCCGTGCAGACCACCGGAAACTTTATAGGAGTTATCATCGAACTTACCGCCTGCGTGCAGAACGGTCATGATAACTTCCGCAGCGGATACGCCCTCTTCCGGGTGAATACCGGTTGGGATGCCGCGGCCATCATCGGAGACGGATACGGAGTTGTCCGCATGGATGGTCACCACGATGTCTTTACAGTGACCCGCGAGCGCTTCGTCGATAGCGTTATCCACAACCTCGAATACCATGTGGTGCAGACCGGTGCCGTCATCGGTGTCACCGATATACATACCTGGGCGCTTACGCACCGCATCCAGCCCTTTCAGGACTTTGATACTGGAGGAGTCATAAGAATTCGACATCAACGTTTCTCGCTCATTTATACTTGGGTTAATCCGTTATTTTACCCTTTTCCACGGTAAACATCTTCGAATTTTCGTCCGACATGTCCATAACGTGTTCAGCGCTAATCGCGCTGACGAAAACCTGTGACTGCGTGGCTTTTAAGCGGCTGGCAAGCAGCCCGCGCCGCGCGTCGTCAAGTTCCGAGGCAAAATCATCTATCAGGTACAGGCAGCGTCGCCCGCTCTCGCGGGTTAAAAACTCCCCCTGCGCCAGGCGCAGCGCGCACATCAGGAGCTTGAGCTGCCCGCGCGACAGCGTGTCTTCCACCGGCGCACCGTCGGCACGAATGCGGAAATCCGCCTTGTGCGGGCCGTGCGCGGTGTAGGTCAGCATGCGGTCGCGCTCGAAGCTTCTCTCTAACACCTCGGCATAATCCGTCTCTTTCTCCCAGCCGCGCTGGAAGGAGAAGGTGAGAGAAAACTCGGGTAAAAACTGTTTGCAGGTGTCAGCCATGTCTTCAGCGATACCTGCGCTGTATTCGGCACGCCAGCTGCTGATTTGTTCCGCGAGAGGGATGAGTTCCATGTCCCACGGGCGCAGTTGGGCGTAACGGGTAACCTGGCGCAGTGCAGCGTTACGCTGCTTGAGCAGACGCTTCAGGTTGCTCCAGGCGTTAAAGAAACCGGCTTCGTTGTGAAAGCATCCCCAGTCAAGGAAGGCTCTTCTGTATTTGGGGCCGCCGTTGAGTAAAGTAAACCCCTCGGGCGTAATCAGCTGCATCGGCATCAGCAGCGCCAGCTCTGCCACCTTGTGGCCGTCGGTGCCGTCGATGCGCACCTTGCTGTCGCCCAGCTTGTCCTTGCTCAGGCCGATGGCGGTTTCCCGCTCCTCGCCCTGCAAACGCCCGTGGAGAACAAACGACTCCTGCTCGTGGCGGATCACGCGGCCGATTTGCAAACTGCGAAACGCCCGACCGTGGCCGAGCGTATAGATGGCTTCCAGCACGCTGGTTTTTCCGCTGCCGTTTGCGCCAACCAGGAAATTAAAGCCAGGGGATAAAGCGAGATCCGCGCTTTCGATATTGCGAAAGTCGCGGATCAACAGACGGGTGAGCGACATTACAGTCTCATTGGCATGACAACATAAGCAGCCGACTGTGATGCGGCATCTTCAATCTGTACGCTCGAAACGGAGTCGGTCAGCAGAATGCGAACGTTCTCGCACTTCAGTGCATTGAGCACATCCAGCACGTAGCTGACGTTAAAACCGATTTCCATTTCGGTCCCGGCGTAGGTGACGTCCAGAATCTCTTCTGCCTCTTCCTGCTCCGGGTTGTTCGCGGTGATTTTGATCTGGTTTTCGCTCACGTACAGGCGCACGCCGCGGAATTTCTCGTTGGAGAGAATGGCCGCACGCGCAAACGCCTGCTTGAGGCTGTCGCAGCCCGCTTCCAGCGTTTTGTCCGGGTTCTTCGGCAACACGCGGCGATAATCCGGGAAACGGCCGTCAACCAGCTTCGATGTGAAGACAAAATCACCCACGTGGGCGCGGATGTTGTTGCTGCCAATCTGCACGCGCAGCGGGGTATCGCCGCCGTCGAGCATGCGCATCAGCTCAATCACGCCTTTACGCGGCACGATCACCGAATGGTTAGGCAGGGAAACGCCAATCGGCATGGAGCACACGGCCAGACGGTGGCCGTCGGTTGCTACGGTACGCAGCTCTTCACCTTCGGTTTCGAACAGCATGCCGTTTAAGTAGTAACGAACGTCCTGATGCGCCATTGAGAACTGCGTGGCTTCAATCAGACGCTTCATCGTCGCCTGTGGGAGGGTAAATTCAACTTCACTCTGCCAGTCGTCGAGATTCGGGAAGTCAATCGCAGGCAGGGTAGAGAGCGAGAAACGGCTGCGGCCAGAGCGCACCAGCATACGGTCGCCTTCCAGCTGTACCGCAATTTCAGCGCCTTCCGGCAGCCCACGGCAGATATCAAAGAATTTACGTGCCGGAACAGTGGTCGCGCCTGCGTCGTGCGGCTGAGTCAGCGTAACGCGCGCGATCATTTCCATTTCCAGATCCGTGCCGGTCAGCGACAGCGTACCGTCCGCGACCTGAAGCAGCAGGTTTCCGAGAATAGGCAGCGTTGGGCGGCCACCTAATGGGCCACTCACCTGTTGCAGCGGTTTTAATAAATGTTCACGTTCAACGGTAAATTTCATAGCGTCACGATGATAGGGTTCTGATTAAATTGGAAAAATCTTCTTTAATGTCGTGGCTTTCTTCGCGTAACTGCTCAATCTTGCGGCAAGCATGCAGCACGGTCGTATGGTCACGACCACCAAACGCATCGCCGATTTCCGGCAGGCTGTGGTTGGTTAATTCTTTTGCCAGGGCCATTGCCATCTGACGCGGTCGCGCCACGGAGCGAGAACGACGTTTAGAGAGCAAATCTGCCACTTTGATTTTGTAGTACTCGGCCACCGTCTTTTGAATATTGTCGATGGTGACCAGTTTTTCCTGCAATGCCAACAAATCGCGCAAGGCTTCACGCACAAAATCGATGGTGATCGCACGACCGGTGAAGTTGGCGTTGGCGATAACGCGGTTCAGCGCCCCTTCCAGCTCACGCACGTTGGAGCGCAGACGCTTGGCAATGAAGAACGCGACTTCACCCGGCAGGCGAATGTCGTTCTCATCGGCCTTCTTCATCAGGATCGCAACGCGGGTTTCCAGCTCCGGTGGCTCGATCGCCACGGTCAGGCCCCAGCCAAAGCGGGATTTCAGACGATCTTCAACGCCGTTGATCTCTTTTGGATAACGATCCGAGGTCAAAATGATCTGCTGATTACCTTCCAGCAGCGCATTGAAGGTGTGGAAAAACTCTTCCTGCGATCGTTCTTTATTGGCAAAGAACTGGATGTCATCGATCAGCAGGGCGTCAACGGAGCGATAATAGCGTTTAAACTCTTCGATCGCATTGTTTTGCAGGGCTTTTACCATGTCCTGAACGAAGCGCTCGGAGTGCATATACACCACTTTCGCATTAGGCTTACGCGCCATAATGCCGTTACCCACCGCATGCAGCAGGTGCGTTTTACCCAGACCCGTACCGCCATAAAGGAACAGCGGGTTATAGGCGCCGCCTGGGTTATCGGCAACCTGACGAGCCGCCGCGCGGGCCAGCTGGTTCGATTTACCTTCAACGAAGTTATCGAACGTGTGTTTAACGTTAACGTTAGAGCGGTAGGTGGGCTCAGCCGGTGCAGGGACGTTATCCCAGCCCTGACGAGCCGGTACGACGCGCGGGGCCGGAGCGGGTACTGCCTGGGCAGGTACCGCCACATTCACGGTTTCACGAACGGTTTGGGTGACCGGCTTTGTACCCACTTCAAAGCGCAGCTGTGGGGCATCTGACCCGCAGAAATCGTTCAGCAGTCCATTGATATTATTAAGGTACTTGTCCCTTACCCAATCGAGCACAAAACGGTTTGGCGCATACAAAGCCAGCGTGTTATCGCTCAGTTCCGCCTGCAACGGGCGGATCCACATACTGAATTCTGTGGCTGGTAACTCATCCTGCAATCGGGCAAGACATTGCTGCCAAAGCGAAAGTGACACGGCGGACTCCACTCGAACAATAAAAGAAAACTATTGAATATTCATGATTGTTGGCGCACATCGACATGACCCTGTGCAAAAGGGGGATGTGCGAATTGCTATCTGCAATTTTATCCTGACCAGGATCCTGGGATCCCGATCGGGACCGCGGATCATAGCGTAAACTGAGCCAGAGATCTTCTGTTTCTCACAGTTTCTTCCCGATTTATCCACAGGAAGATCCGAAACCGGGTAAGTGTAAACGATCCTGCCACCAGTGCCTCACGATTTAGGCCGCATATTGGAAAAATTAATGAGCACAGACAATTTATTGCTTAAATGATCTAACGAAGATCCGGGACGATCCTTGCGCTTTGTTCGGGAGGCCGTATAATCCTCGACCCGGCGCGTGATGCTCATCTTCCTGCGTCGTCCGTTGCTCATTTTCCACGCGAAATCGTGCGGAAATACGCGGGAAATAAGGAAAGAGAATTGACTCCGGAGTGTACAATTATTACAATCCGGCCTCTTTAATCACCCACGCTGAGGCGTTAGTCGTTCGAAACTCGTTCGGGTATACGCGAAAGTCAGTGAAATTATTCAAGTTTAGGTAGAAATCGCCATGAAACGCACTTTTCAACCGTCTGTACTGAAGCGCAACCGTTCTCACGGCTTCCGTGCTCGTATGGCTACTAAAAATGGTCGTCAGGTTCTGGCACGTCGTCGTGCTAAAGGCCGCTCTCGTCTGACCGTTTCCAAGTAATAAAGCTAACCCCTGAGTGGTTAAGCTAGCATTTCCCAGGGAGTTACGTTTGTTAACTCCCACTCATTTCACTTTCGTCTTCCAGCAGCCACAACGGGCTGGCACGCCGCAAATCACCATCCTCGGCCGCCAAAATTCGCTGGGGCATCCCCGCATCGGTCTCACAGTCGCCAAGAAAAATGTTAAGCGTGCGCATGAACGCAATCGGATTAAACGTCTGACGCGTGAAAGCTTCCGTTTACGTCAGCACGAACTGCCTTCAATGGATTTCGTGGTGGTGGCTAAAAAAGGGGTTGCCGACCTCGATAACCGTGCTCTCTCGGAAGCGTTGGAAAAATTATGGCGCCGCCACTGTCGCCTGGCTCCCGGGTCCTGATAGGCCTTATCAGGGTCTATCAGCGCCTGATTAGTCCGCTACTCGGGCCACATTGCCGTTTCACGCCAACGTGCTCAAGCTACGGAATTGAGGCATTGCGCAGGTTTGGAGTGATAAAAGGCAGTTGGTTGACGGTGAAACGCGTATTAAAATGCCACCCTTTACACCCAGGTGGAGACGACCCCGTCCCCCCAGGACCCTTTGATACCAGAGAACACTAACGATGGATTCGCAACGCAATCTTCTTATCATCGCTTTGTTGTTCGTGTCTTTCATGATCTGGCAGGCATGGGAACAGGATAAAAATCCTCAACCCCAGCAGCAGACCACGCAGACCACGACCACCGCAGCGGGTAGCGCCGCCGACCAGGGCGTACCGGCCAGTGGCCAGGGGAAACAGATTACGGTTAAGACCGATGTGCTTGAGCTGACTATCAACACCCGTGGTGGTGATGTTGAGCAGGCGCTGCTGTTGACCTACCCGAAAGAGCTGAAGTCTACCGAACCGTTCCAGTTACTGGAAACCACACCTGAGTTCCTGTATCAGGCTCAGAGCGGCCTGACCGGTCGTGATGGCCCGGATAACCCGGCTAACGGTGCGCGTCCGCTGTATAACGTCGAGAGTGATACCTTTGTACTGGCTGATGGCCAGAACGAACTCGCTATCCCGATGACCTATACCGACGCCGCGGGCAACACCTTCACCAAAACCTTCACCCTGAAACGCGGTGAGTATGCGGTGAACGTGGGCTATAGCGTACAGAACGCCGGTGCGAAACCACTGGAAGTCTCTACCTTTGGTCAGCTGAAGCAGTCCATCAATCTGCCGTCTCACCGTGACACCGGAAGCAGCAACTTTGCGCTGCATACCTTCCGCGGCGCGGCGTACTCCACGCCTGACGCGAAGTACGAGAAATACAAATTCGACACCATTGCCGATAACGAAAACCTGAACGTCAGCTCCAAAGGCGGCTGGGTGGCAATGCTGCAACAGTATTTCGCGACTGCATGGATCCCGACTAACGACGGTACCAACAACTTCTACACCGCGAACCTCGGCAACGGTCTTGCAGCCATCGGCTACAAATCTCAGCCGGTTCTGGTGCAGCCGGGTGAAACCGGTAAGCTGGCAAGCACCCTGTGGGTTGGCCCAGAAATTCAGGATAAAATGGCGGCCGTTGCGCCTCACCTGGATCTGACCGTAGATTACGGTTGGTTGTGGTTCATCTCCCAGCCGCTGTTTAAGCTGCTGAAGTTCATCCACAGCTTCGTGGGTAACTGGGGCTTCTCCATCATCATCATCACCTTCATCGTTCGTGGCATCATGTACCCGCTGACTAAAGCGCAGTACACCTCCATGGCGAAGATGCGTATGCTGCAGCCGAAGATTGCGGCAATGCGCGAGCGTCTGGGCGATGATAAACAGCGTCAGAGCCAGGAAATGATGGCCCTGTATAAAGCAGAGAAAGTGAACCCACTGGGTGGCTGCTTCCCGCTGCTGATTCAGATGCCAATCTTCCTTGCGCTGTACTACATGCTGATGGGTTCCGTTGAGCTGCGCCATGCGCCGTTTGCACTGTGGATCCATGACCTGTCTGCACAGGACCCGTACTACATCCTGCCGATCCTGATGGGCGTGACGATGTTCTTCATCCAGAAGATGTCTCCGACCACCGTGACCGACCCGATGCAGCAGAAGATCATGACCTTTATGCCGGTCATCTTCACCGTGTTCTTCCTGTGGTTCCCGTCAGGTCTGGTGCTGTACTATATCGTCAGCAACCTGGTGACCATCATCCAGCAGCAGCTGATTTACCGTGGTCTGGAAAAACGTGGCCTGCATAGCCGCGAAAAGAAAAAGTCCTGATACTCTTCATTCTTCAAGCCGCAGGCGCGTTGGCTGCGTTTGATTGCCCCAGTCACTTACTTCAGTAAGCTTCTGGGGCGCACAAACTTGCCGCCTTCCTGCAACTTGAATTATTTCGAGTATTCACGGTAAAGTTAATGCCAGAGAAGGCGGTCATTAGACCGCCTTTTTCACATTTACAAAGAGACCAACCATGAGCCATAACGACACTATCGTCGCCCAGGCAACCCCACCGGGACGCGGTGGTGTAGGCATTCTGCGTATCTCCGGCCTGAAGGCGCGCGAGGTGGCCGAAGCGGTGCTGGGTAAACTGCCAAAGCCGCGCTACGCTGATTACCTGCCGTTTAAAGACACCGACGGCACGCCGCTGGACCAGGGCATTGCGCTGTGGTTCCCCGGCCCGAACTCCTTTACCGGCGAAGACGTGCTGGAGCTGCAGGGCCACGGCGGCCCGGTTATCCTCGACCTGCTGTTAAAACGTATTCTGACCCTGCCGGGCCTGCGCATTGCGAAGCCGGGCGAGTTCTCCGAGCGTGCTTTCCTCAACGATAAGCTCGACCTGGCGCAGGCAGAAGCGATTGCAGACCTGATCGACGCCAGTTCCGAACAGGCGGCCCGCTCCGCGCTTAACTCGCTGCAGGGCGCGTTTTCCGCTCGCGTAAATCACCTTGTGGAAGCACTTACTCACCTGCGTATCTACGTTGAAGCGGCTATCGACTTCCCGGACGAGGAGATCGACTTCCTCTCTGACGGCAAAATCGAAGCCCAGCTCAACCAGGTGATGAACGATCTCGACGCCGTCCGTGCCGAAGCGCGTCAGGGCAGCCTGCTGCGTGAAGGGATGAAGGTAGTGATTGCCGGTCGCCCTAACGCCGGGAAATCGAGCCTGCTGAACGCCCTGGCGGGCCGCGAGGCTGCTATCGTGACGGATATCGCCGGCACCACCCGCGACGTCCTGCGCGAGCATATCCACATCGACGGCATGCCGCTGCACATCATCGACACCGCCGGTCTGCGCGATGCCAGCGACGAAGTGGAACGTATCGGTATCGAACGCGCCTGGCAGGAGATCGAGCAGGCCGACCGCGTGCTGTTTATGGTAGACGGCACCACGACCGACGCCGTTGACCCGGCTGACATCTGGCCAGACTTTATCGCCCGTCTTCCGGCGAAACTGCCGATCACCGTGGTGCGTAACAAAGCGGACGTTACCGGCGAAACGCTCGGTATCAGCGATGTGAACGGTCACTCACTGATTCGCCTGTCGGCGCGTACCGGCGAGGGCGTTGACGACCTGCGCAACCATCTCAAGCAGAGCATGGGCTTTGATACCAGCATGGAAGGCGGCTTCCTGGCGCGTCGTCGTCACCTGCAGGCGCTGGAAGAGGCGGCAAACCACCTTGTTCAGGGCAAAGCGCAGCTTCTCGGCGCGTGGGCGGGCGAGCTGCTGGCGGAAGAGCTGCGCCTGGCGCAGCAGAACCTGAGCGAGATCACCGGGGAGTTTACGTCGGACGATCTGCTGGGAAGGATCTTCTCAAGCTTCTGTATTGGTAAGTAACACCCGCTATAAATGGTGATTTCCTGCCAGGAAATCACCTTTGTCCAAATGGCAACTCGCCTAATCCCTTTTCACCCCCTATTCTGCATGCCTGCATCTATGGGGGTTCTATGGCTCGTTTTCTGTTTTGTAGTTTTGCGCTGGTACTGCTGTATCCGTCAGGCATTGATATGTATCTGGTGGGGCTGCCGCATATCGCCCGCGACCTGGGTGCCAGCGAAGCAGAACTGCATATCGCGTTTTCGGCCTACCTCGCGGGGATGGCATCATCGATGGTGTTTGCCGGGAAAATCGCCGATAAAGCGGGCCGCCAGCCAGTCGCCATTACAGGAGCCATCGTGTTCGCACTGGCCTCCGTACTTTGCTCGCTGGCGCACGACAGCACGCTGTTCCTGACCGGGCGTTTTATTCAGGGCATTGGCGCCGGCGGCTGCTACGTCGTGGCGTTTGCGATTTTACGCGATACCTTAAGCGCCCAGCGCCGCGCCAAAGTGCTCTCTATGCTCAACGGCATAACCTGCATTATTCCGGTGCTGGCCCCCGTTGTAGGCTATCTGATCATGCTGAAGTTCCCGTGGCAGAGCCTCTTCTGGACGATGGCGGCCATGGGCGCGCTGGTGTTTATCCTGTCTATCACCGTGCTGAAAGAGACCCATCCGGGTTCGCAGAATACGGGACACGCTGCCACTATTCACCCCGCCGAAAAGCTTCTTAACCGCTTTTTCCTCAGCCGTCTGGCCGTGACCACGCTGAGCGTGGCGGTGATCCTCACCTATGTAAACGTTTCCCCGGTGTTACTGATGGAGACGATGGGCTTCGATCGCGGCGAGTATTCCACCGTCATGGCGCTAACCGCGATGGTGAGCATGGCGGTTTCCTTCTCGACGCCGTTTGCCCTGAATGTCTTCCGCCAGCGCACGCTGATGCTGACCTCACAGGTATTATTTCTGGCAGCGGGCGTGATTCTGGCAACCGCCAGCTCGCACGCAATCATGCTGGTGGGCATTACCCTCATCTGCGCCGGGTTCTCCGTCGGCTTTGGCGTAGCGATGAGCCAGGCGCTCGGCCCGTTTTCGCTGCGCGCAGGTGTGGCAAGCTCGGTACTGGGTATTGCGCAGGTCTGCGGTTCGTCGCTGTGGATATGGCTGGCTGCCGTCATCGGCCTGAATGCACTGAATATGCTGATCGGGGTTCTCATTGGCTGTAGCATAGTGTGCATTACCTTACTTATGGTCATCCAGCCCGCGGCGCATTATGAAGAAGCCCATCAGCAGTCTCGATCTTAACCTGTTGCTTTGCCTGCAGCTTTTGCTGCAGGAACGCAGCGTCACCAAAGCCGCAAAACGGATGAACGTGACGCCGTCCGCGGTGAGTAAATCGCTGGCAAAACTGCGCGACTGGTTTGAAGACCCGCTGTTTGTGAAGACGCCGTTAGGGCTGCTGCCCACCCCGCTGACGGTGAGCCTGGAGCAGGATCTGGCCGACTGGATGCAGATTGGCAACCAGATCCTCGACAAATTCCACCATGACTCCCCCGGCGGGCTGACGTTTGTGCTCGCCGCCGAAACGCCGCTGATGCTGATCCGCTTTAACGCCCTGCTGGAACAGGTGAATCAGCGCTATCCGCAGGCGACGGTGAAGATGCGCCACTGGGATTATGATTCGCTGGATGCCATAACGCGCGGGGAGATCGATCTTGGCTTTACCGGGCGTGAAACGCACCCGCGCTCCCGTGAGCTGCTGAAGCTGATGCCGTGGTTTATCGACTACGAAATCCTGTTCAGCGACCGCCCCTGCGTGTATCTGCGCGAAGACCACCCGGCGCTACAGGAAGCGTGGGATCTGGAGACGTTTCTGCGCTACCCGCATATCAGCATCTTCTGGGAACGTAGCGACACCTGGGCGCTTGATGAGGTGCTAAAGGAGATGGGACGTGAGCGCAATATCGCCATGTGCCTGCCGGGGTTCGAACAGGCGATGTTTATGGCGGCACAGCCCGGCCATAACTATATCGCTACGGCGCCGCACTACTGCCACCACTATAATGAACTCCACCAGCGGAAGCTGATCGCGCTTCCTATTCCTATTGACGAAGCGCAGGCAGAAAAGCTGACCGTGCCCTTCACGCTGATCTGGCATAAACGCAACAGCCACAACCCCAAAATCGTCTGGCTGAGAGAGACAATCAAAGCGCTGTACGCCGCCCCGGGCCCCAGTTTTGCCTAAGAAAATGTAAAGTTTGGTCCTCAGGCTTCTCTTACTCCCATTTACTGATTAAAACAGAGGGTAAGTTAAGCGATAATGATGTAACCGTTTAACCGACTACGACCATTATCAAGGAGCGAAAAATGGCTACGCACTTTGCAAGAGGGTTGCTTACTGAAGGACGTCTCGTATCGGCCAGAATTTCTTCAGCCTGTCACAGTGAGGCGCTCAAACTTCCGGAACACCGCAGGACGCGGTTCTTAGCCTCCAGAGCACTTCTCGCTGAACTGTTATTTATGCTGTACGGCACCAGCGAGCTGCCGGACATCATCACTCAACCTGAAGGCCGCCCGGTCTTTGCTGACCCGGATCTGCCCCGTTTTTCCATTGCCTATACCGGCAACATTATTGGCGTTGCGCTCACCACCGAAGGTGATTGCGGGCTGGATATGGAACTCCAGCGCGCGACGCGCAGCTTCCACGGCGCCCACGCGCACGAAGAGTACCCGCTCTCCAGTAACGAAAAGCTGTGGGTGCGCAATCAAAATGACCCCATCGAGGCCAGAGCCCAGCTCATTACCCTGCGCCAGAGCATTCGTAAACTCTGCGGCTGCGCGTCAGACGACGCTAGCCTGCTGCAGCTGCTGCCAGGCTCCGGACGCCTGCGTGCAACTAAAGCCACGCTGGTAGAAGCGCTTAGCGACGCAGAGGACGTGTTGATTTGGTCGATTGCGGTGACCCCCGCGATTGAACGACTGAAGATCTGGGAATTTGACAGCAAACACGGATGGCGTAGCCTTCCTGATGTGCCCGAGCGTGCCAACGAGCCCGCCGCGCGTCTGATGCGTTTAACCAGTTTACCGGCAGAAAAAGCATTTACCCTTAGCTGATCCATTCAGGGTCATCATGATGAAACAGGAGTAATCATGTCTGATACGTTGAAAGTTGTTACGTTACTGGGAAGCCTGCGCAAAGGTTCATTCAACGGGATGGTAGCCCGCACCCTGCCACAGCTGGCGCCAGCAGGAATGGAGATTGCCGCGCTGCCGTCCATTGGCGATATCCCGCTTTATGATGCTGACGTACAGCAGGAAGAAGGGTTCCCGCAGAGCGTGGAAGCGCTTGCAGAGCAAATTCGTCAGGCTGACGGCGTGGTCATCGTGACGCCAGAGTATAACTACTCGGTGCCGGGTGGCCTGAAGAACGCCATTGACTGGCTGTCTCGCCTGCCGGAGCAGCCGCTGTCCGGTAAACCGGTACTCATCCAGACCAGCTCCATGGGGGCGATTGGCGGCGCGCGCTGTCAGTATCACCTGCGCCAGATCCTGGTGTTCCTGGATGCGATGGTGATGAACAAGCCGGAATTTATGGGCGGAGTGATTCAGAACAAGGTCGACCCGCAAACGGGTGAAGTGGTGGATCAGAGCACGCGTGACCATCTGTCTGGCCAGCTGACGGCGTTTGGGGATTATATTAAGCGGGTGAAGGCTTAGGATCGCTGCGGCCTGATGCCCTCACCCTGGCCCTCTCCCACGGGGAGAGGGAACAAACACTAAAGCCCTTTTCGAAGAAAAGGGCTTGCTGTTTATTTGGCATCAATAAACACAATCTTCAGCACAAACAGCAGCGCCACAACGATCACGCACGGGCTGAGTTCGCGGAAGCGGCCGGTACCGATCTTCATCACGCAGTAAGAGATAAAGCCCAGCGCGATACCTTCGGTAATCGAGAAGCTGAACGGCATCATGACTGCGGTAATAAACGCCGGAACGGCTTCCGTCAAATCTTCCCACTTCACGCGCGCCAGGCTGGACGTCATCAGCACGCCTACGTAGATCAGCGCGCCTGCGGCCGCATACGGTGGGACCATCCCCGCCAGCGGAGACAGGAAAATCACCAGCAGGAACAGAAGGCCCACTACCACCGCCGTCAGGCCGGTACGGCCGCCAACGGAGACGCCCGAAGAGGACTCAATGTAAGCGGTCACAGAGGAGGTCCCGATGAAAGAGCCGGCAACGGAGGAGACGCTATCCACAAACAGCGCCTGCTTCATGCGCGGGAATTTACCTTTCTCATCCGCCAGACCGGCTTTATCGGTCACGCCGATCAGCGTACCGGAGGAGTCAAACAGGTTCACCAGCATGAAGGAGAAAATCACGCCCGCCAGACCGAGGTTAAACGACCCAGCCAGATCAACGTGACCAATAACGGTAGAAACACTCGGTGGCGCGGAGACGATACCGTGGAATTGCACATCGCCCAGCATCCAGCCCAGCAGCGTGGTGACCACGATGGAGACCAGCACCGCCGCGTGAATATTGCGGGACGCTAGGATGGCGATGATAAAGAAGCCCAGCACGCCCAGCAGCACGCTGTGAGAGGTCAGGTTGCCGATGCTCACCAGCGTTTCCGGGTTCGCCACGATCACACCGGCGTTTTTCAGACCCATCATGCCGATGAACAGGCCGATACCGCTGGTGATGCCCACGCGCAGGCTCACCGGGATATTGGCAATCATCCAGTAGCGCACGCGGAAAATGGTCAGCAGCAGCAGGCCAACGGCGCCCCAGAAGATAGCGCCCATGCCAACCTGCCACGGCAGGCCCATCGCCTGAACGACCACGAACGCGAAGAACGCATTCAGACCCATTGCCGGGGCCAACGCCACAGGAAGGTTAGCGAACACGCCCATCAGAATGCTGCCAAGGGCAGCAATCAGGCAGGTGGTCACAAAGACGGCGCTGGTATCCATGCCAGCAACGCCCAAAATTTGCGGGTTAACAAAAACGATATACACCATCGTCAGGAAGGTGGTGAAACCGGCGATCACTTCGGTGCGTGCCGTCGTGCCGTGCTCGCGCAGTTTGAACACGCGCTCAAGCAAACCCTGACCAGATGTCTGGGTAGTGTGTTGTTGACTCATCATCAATTTCCGAACAAGGAGGGAAAATTCGTCGCTATCCTATACCAAAATGCGACAATAGTGGCGGTTACGAGATACTTTTTTCATTGATTTTGCTTATACGGCAACGATTGCGTCTCGTTAAACTGCCGTACGTAAACGTTAAACTTGTTAAAAGGGAAAGGCATGTCCGGAATTGAAGCGGTATTTTTCGACTGCGACGGTACGCTGGTCGACAGTGAGGTCATTTGTTCCCGCGCGTATGTCGCCATGTTCCAGGAATTTGGCATTGCGCTCGATCTCGACGAGGTGTTCAAACGCTTTAAGGGCGTGAAGCTGTACGAGATCATCGACATCATTAACCAGGAGCACGGTGTGGATCTGGCAAAAGCCGATCTGGAACCCGTTTACCGCGCCGAGGTCGCACGCCTCTTCGACTCGGAGCTGGAGGTCATTTCCGGCGCAAACGCGCTGCTGGATGCGATGGCGGTGCCCATCTGCGTGGTCTCTAACGGCCCGGTCAGCAAAATGCAGCACTCGCTGGGCAAGCTGGAGATGTTGCATCATTTCCCGGAAAAACTGTTCAGCGGCTACGATATCCAGCGCTGGAAGCCAGACCCGGCACTGATGTTTCACGCAGCGAAGGCGATGAACGTCAACGTAGAGAACTGCATTCTGGTGGATGACTCGTCTGCGGGTGCGCAGTCGGGGATTGATGCGGGCATGGAGGTGTTTTACTTCTGCGCCGATCCGCACAACAAGCCGATCGATCATCCCAAAGTGACGACCTTTACCGACCTGGCGCAGCTGCCAGCGCTGTGGAAGGCACGGGGTTGGAATATTACTCGCTGAGTTTACCCCTCACCCCGACCCTCTCCCCAGGGGAGAGGGAGAAAACCGAATTGTCCCCTCTCCCTGTGGGAGAGGGTTAGGGTGAGGGTAAAAAATCACTCTTTCGGATCTTTACCCGCCAGCAGCTTGTCCAGCTCGTCGCCGCCCACGTGACGGAAGTCCTGCCCCTTCACAAAGTAGAAGATGTATTCACAAATGTTCTGGCAGCGGTCGCCGATACGCTCGATTGAGCGCGCGCAGAACAGCGCGGTCAGTACGCTTGGGATGGTACGGGAATCTTCCATCATGTAGGTCATCAGCTGACGCACGATGCCTTCATATTCCTGGTCAACTTTCTTGTCTTCACGGTAGATACGCACCGCTTCGTCCAGATCCATACGCGCAAAGGCATCCAGCACGTCGTGCAGCATCTGCACGGTGTGGCGGCCCAGCGACTCCAGGCTTACCAGCAGCGGCTGGTGCTGCTGAGAGAACTTCTCCAGCGCCGTACGGCAGATTTTATCCGCAACGTCACCAATACGTTCCAGCTCGGCGATGGTTTTAATGATCGCCATCACCAGACGCAGGTCGCTCGCCGTCGGCTGACGCTTGGCGATAATACGCACGCAGGCCTCGTCGATTGCGACTTCCATCATGTTGACGTTTTTGTCGCCTTCAATAACGCGCTTCGCCAGCTCGCTATCCTGGTTGTGCATCGCCGTAATCGCATCAGAAAGCTGCTGTTCGACCATGCCGCCCATGGTCATTACCTGGGTGCGAATGCTTTCCAGCTCTGCGTTAAACTGGCCGGAAATATGTTTATTAAGATTGAGGTTGTCCATGGTTTCTCCACATGCACTAAGGCAAATCAACCGTAGCGGCCAGTAATGTAATCTTCGGTTTGTTTCTTCGCGGGCCTGGTGAACAGCGCGTCCGTATCGCTGAACTCAATCAACTCGCCCAGGTACATAAACGCCGTGTGATCGGAACAACGCGCAGCCTGCTGCATGTTGTGGGTGACGATAACCACGGTGTAATCCTGCTTCAGCTCGGTGATCAGCTCTTCAATACGACCGGTTGAGATCGGGTCCAGCGCCGAGCACGGCTCATCCAGCAGCAATACCTCCGGGCGAATCGCGATACCGCGCGCAATGCACAGGCGCTGCTGCTGACCACCGGAGAGAGAGTACCCGCTCTGGTGCAACTTATCTTTGGTTTCGTTCCATAATGCGGCCTTGGTCAACGCCCACTGCACGCGCTCGTCCATATCCGTACGGGAAAGCTTCTCAAACAGACGCACGCCAAAGGCGATGTTGTCGTAAATCGACATCGGGAACGGCGTCGGTTTCTGGAACACCATGCCCACTTTCGCGCGCAGCAGGGCGATATCCTGGGCATGGGTCAGAATGTTTTCGCCGTCGAGGATGATTTCACCCTCGGCGCGCTGCTCCGGATAGAGCGAATACATCTTGTTAAAGGTGCGCAGCAGCGTGGATTTACCACAGCCAGACGGACCGATGAATGCCGTGACCTGGTTCTTCGCGATATCCAGGTTGATATTCTTCAGGGCATGGAATTTGCCGTAGTAGAAGTTCAAATCACGAACCTGAATCTTACCCGGGGCAGTATCAACCATACTCATTGACTCATTTCCTCATTCGACGCCGCGAGCTGCCGCGCCGTAAAAAATTAACCGTGTTTCTTCTTCGCGAAAATGACGCGCGCCAGAATGTTCAGCAACAGTACGCAAAGGGTGATGATCAGCACCCCGGCCCAGGCCAGCTGCTGCCATTCCACGAATGGGCTCATCGCAAATTTAAAGATTGTCACCGGCAGGTTGGCAATCGGCTGCATCATGTCCGTGCTCCAGAACTGGTTGGAGAGCGACGTAAACAGCAGCGGCGCCGTTTCACCCGCAATACGCGCAACGGCCAGCAGGATGCCGGTCATAATCCCGGAGATTGACGCTTTTAGCGTAATCGCGGAGATCATCTTCCATTTCGGCGTGCCCAGGGCGTAAGCCGCTTCACGCAGGCTGTCCGGCACCAGCTTCAGCATGTTTTCGGTGGTTCGGATAACAATTGGCACCTGCAGCAGCGCAAGGGCAATCACCCCGGCCCAGCCGGAGAAGTGCTGCATCTGCGCCACCACAACGGTGTAAACGAACAGACCGACAACGATAGACGGTGCGGACAGCAGAATATCGTTGATGAAGCGAATGACTTCAGCCAGCCAGGATTTACGTCCGTACTCCGCCAGGTAAATACCCGCCATGATGCCGAGCGGGGTACCGAAGATCGTCGCCCACAGGATCAGCAGGCCGCTGCCTGCCAGGGCGTTCGCCAGGCCACCGCCCGCCGTGTTCGGCGGCGGCGTCATTTCGGTGAACAGCGCCAGCGACATTCCATCGATGCCGCGAACCACCGTCGAGAACAGGATCCACACCAGCCAGAACAGACCGAATGCCATCGTCCCCATTGAGAGCGTCAGCGCGATACGGTTTTTAATGCGGCGCTTAGCCTGCATTTTGCGGCGGGATTCCGCCAGCTCGGTGGTGTTTTGCATGTCGAGAGTCGCCATTAGCGTGCCCCCTCATTTTTAGCAAGACGCATAACCATCAGCTTGGAAATCGCCAGAACAATGAAGGTGATAACAAACAGGATCAGACCCAGCTCCATCAGCGCCGCAACGTGCAGCCCGGATTCCGCTTCGGCGAATTCGTTCGCCAGCGCAGAGGTAATACTGTTACCCGGCATAAACAGCGATACGCTGTCGAGCTGGTAGGTGTTACCGATGATAAAGGTCACCGCCATGGTTTCACCCAATGCGCGACCCAATCCCAGCATGACGCCCCCAATCACCCCATTTTTGGTGAACGGAAGAACGATGCGCCAGATAACTTCCCAGGTGGTGCAGCCGATGCCGTAGGCCGACTCTTTCATCATCACCGGAGTTTGTTCGAAGACATCGCGCATAACCGCTGCAATGTACGGAATAATCATGATGGCGAGGATCACGCCAGCTGCCAGAATACCGATACCGAATGCCGGGCCTGCGAACAGCGCGCCTACAAACGGAATGGCGGAGAGGACATTACCGACCGGCTCCTGGAAGTAGGTTGCAAACAGCGGAGCGAAGATGAACAGACCCCACATGCCGTAAACGATACTCGGAATGGCTGCCAGCAGTTCGATGGCGATGCCAAGCGGGCGTCGCAGCCAGCCAGGCGCCAGCTCCGTCAGGAACAGGGCAATACCAAAGCTCACCGGAACCGCAATCAGCAGCGCGATGAACGAGGTCACCAGCGTGCCGTAAATCGGCACCAGCGCACCAAAAACTTCGTTCGGCGCGTCCCACTCTTTGGTCCAGAGGAAGGAGAAACCGAATTTCTGGATGCTCGGCCAAGAGGAGAAAATCAGAGACACGATAATGCCGCCCAGCAGCAATAGCACAATCAGCGCAGCCAGTTTTACCAGCGCGCTGAAAATCATGTCACCTTTTTTACCCGGAGGGTTAAATGCAGGCTTGGTTGCAGCCATAAATCACTCTTCTGTTTGAGACGTTTTTACGAATATACCCGGTGGCGCTAACGCTTACCGGGCCTACAGAGTAAACCGTAGGGCGGGTAAGCGCAGCGCCACCCGCCATCTTCGTTAAATATATCCTGTTAGTACAGCGCTTTACCGCTGCTGTCTTTCACGTTGGTTTTCCATGCAGCACGAATCTGCTCAACCACGCTGTCCGGCAGGCTGGCGTAATCCAGGTCATTCGCCTGTTTGCCGCCATTTTTGTATGCCCAGTCGAAGAACTTCAGCACTTCAGCACCCTGCTCAGGCTTCTTCTGATCCTTATGCACCAGAATGAAGGTGGTAGAGGTGATTGGCCATGCTTCATCGCCCTTCTGGTTAGTCAGATCCTGAGCGAAGGATTTGCTCCAGTCAGCGCCTTTCGCAGCGTTGGCGAAGTTCTCTTCGGTCGGGCTAACCGGCTTGCCGTCGGCAGATACCAGTTTGGTGTAAGCCAGATTGTTCTGCTTAGCGTAGGCGTACTCTACGTAACCGATGGAGCCCGGCAGACGCTGTACGAACGCGGCGATACCGTCGTTGCCTTTTCCGCCCAGACCGGTTGGCCAGTTAACGGTAGAGCCGGAGCCGACTTTAGACTTCCACTCTTCGTTGACTTTCGCCAGGTAGCTGGTGAAGACGAAGGAGGTACCGGAACCGTCAGCGCGACGCACCACAGCGATGTTCTGCGAAGGCAGCTTAACGCCCGGGTTCAGTTTGGTGATGGCTTCGTCATCCCATTTTTTGATTTTACCCAGATAGATGTCACCCAGGGTTTTGCCGTCCAGCACCAGCTCGCCTGACTTCAGGCCAGGGATGTTAACAGCCAGCACAACGCCGCCGATCACGGTCGGGAACTGGAACAGGCCTTCCTGATTCAGTTTTTCATCAGACAGAGGGGCATCTGACGCGCCGAAATCAACGGTGTTAGCGGTAATTTGTTTTACGCCACCGGAGGAGCCAATACCCTGATAGTTAACCTTGTTGCCGGTTTCTTTCTGGTAGGTATCTGCCCATTTGGCATACACCGGCGCAGGGAAGGTTGCACCAGCGCCAGTCAGGCTTGCTGCTGCAAAGGCAGAGAAAGCGCTCATCGATAAGGTCGCGGCGACAACAGTTGCGACAGTGGTACGCATAACTTTCATAATGTCTCCTGCAAGGATTTCGTAAATCATTGTTTAAGTGGCTACGATGAGCAAAATAGGACAAAGAGGTGACAGATAAATGTACGAATTATGACAGTTTTATGACAACGAAAATTTCACTTTAAGAAAAACAAAAATGTATATATTTATCAGATAGTTAGATTCGAACATGACGGCAGGATTTCAGTAATATTTTCTTTATGTGACACTGAAAAAATAGCTGAAAATGACAGATTGTCATAAAAAAAACTCCACCCGAAGGTGGAGTCTGAAGGGATTATTCGACGGTAACGGATTTCGCCAGGTTACGCGGCTGGTCAACGTCGGTGCCTTTGATTAGCGCTACGTGGTAAGCCAGCAGCTGCAGCGGAACGGTATAGAAGATCGGTGCAATGACCTCTTCCACATGCGGCATCTCGATGATGTGCATATTGTCGTTGCTGACGAAGCCGGCATCTTTATCCGCGAAGACGTAAAGCACGCCACCGCGGGCGCGTACTTCTTCGATGTTGGATTTCAGTTTTTCCAGCAGTTCGTTGTTAGGTGCGACAACGATGACCGGCATATCCGCGTCAATCAGCGCCAGCGGGCCGTGTTTCAGCTCGCCTGCCGCGTAGGCTTCAGCGTGGATGTAGGAGATCTCTTTCAGCTTCAATGCGCCTTCCAGCGCGATTGGATACTGATCGCCACGGCCCAGGAACAGCGCGTGGTGTTTGTCAGAGAAATCTTCCGCCAGCGCTTCAATGCGTTTGTCCTGAGACAGCATCTGCTCAATACGGCTCGGCAGCGCCTGCAGGCCGTGAACGATGTCGTGCTCAACGGAAGCATCTTCGCCTTTCAGACGCGCCAGTTTCGCCACCAGCATCAGCAGAACGGTCAGCTGAGTGGTAAAGGCTTTGGTGGAGGCCACGCCAATTTCGGTACCCGCTTTGGTCATCAGCGCCAGATCGGACTCACGCACCAGCGATGAGCCCGGTACGTTACAGATGGCCAGCGATCCCAGATAACCCAGCTCTTTAGACAGACGCAGCGCCGCCAGGGTATCCGCCGTTTCGCCAGACTGGGAAAGGGTGATCATCAGGCTGTTACGACGCACGGCGGATTTGCGGTAGCGGAATTCAGACGCGATTTCCACGTCGCACGGCACGCCCGCCAGGGATTCAAACCAGTAGCGAGAGACCATGCCGGAGTTGTATGACGTGCCGCAGGCGACGATCTGAATATGCTCAACCTTGCCGAGCAGTTCATTCGCGCTTGCACCCAGCTCGCTCAGATCCACTTCACCGTGGCTGATGCGCCCGGTCAGGGTGTTTTTGATGGCGTTAGGCTGCTCGTAGATCTCTTTCTGCATGTAGTGACGGTACGCGCCTTTATCGCCCGCGTCGTACTGCAGGTTTGACTCGATCTCAGTGCGCTTCACCTGCTCGCCTTTGGTATCGAATACGGTCACGCTGCGACGCGTCACTTCTGCGATATCGCCCTCTTCCAGGAAGATGAAGCGGCGGGTCACCGGCAGGAGCGCCAGCTGATCGGAGGCGATAAAGTTCTCGCCCATACCCAGACCGATAACCATCGGGCTACCGGAACGCGCTGCCAGCAGCGTGGACGGGTCGCGGGAATCCATGATCACAGTGCCGTAGGCACCGCGCAGCTGAGGGATGGCGCGCAGTACCGCTTCACGCAGCGTGCCGCCCTGCTCCAGCTCCCAGTGCACCAGGTGAGCAATCACTTCGGTGTCGGTTTCTGAGACAAAGGTATAGCCACGCGCTTTCAGCTCTTCGCGCAGCGGTTCGTGGTTTTCAATAATGCCGTTATGCACCACCACGATGTGTTCAGACACATGCGGGTGCGCATTACCTTCAGACGGTTCGCCGTGCGTCGCCCAGCGGGTGTGCGCAATACCGGTGCCACCGTGCAGCGGATGGTCTTCCGCAGCCTGGGCCAGCATCTGCACTTTACCCAGGCGGCGCAGACGGGTCATATGACCTTCTGCATCGACCACCGCCAGACCAGCAGAGTCGTAGCCACGGTATTCCAGACGACGTAAACCTTCGAGAAGGATTTCAGCAATATCACGCTGCGCAACTGCGCCAACAATTCCACACATAGTTTTAGATTCCGAATTTAGGCATGATGCCTGCGTTGTCGCTGACCTGTATTTGCCCGTTCCGGGCGCCCCGAGCCTTGTAGAGAGTGGGGTTATTTTTATGGGTACTGCTTGTGGGGGGAGGATTATGTTATCCCCTCACCCCGGCCCTCTCCCCAAAGGGGCGAGGGAGAAAACACCGCACCGAACGATCCCCTTTCCCTAAAGGGGCGAGGGAGAAAAACACCACACCGAACGATCCCCTCTCCCCTGTGGGGAGAGGGTTAGGGTGAGGGGTAAATCCGTTACTTGTTCTTCACCGGGCGTTTCCAGCCCTGCTTGTTGATCTGCGGCACGCGGCTTAACACCAGCTCGTTAACCGCCACATCGCGCGTCACGGTCGTTCCGGCGGCAATGGTCACGCCGTTACCGACCGTCACAGGCGCCACCAGCTGCGTATCGGAGCCAACAAACACGTCATCGCCGATGATGGTTTTAAACTTGTTGGCGCCGTCGTAGTTGCAGGTAATGGTTCCTGCACCGATGTTCACGTTATCGCCAATTTCCGCATCGCCCAGATAGGTCAAATGACCGGCTTTAGAGCCTTTACCCAGACGCGCTTTTTTCATCTCAACGAAGTTACCCACGTGAGCGCCTTCCAGCAGCTCGGCGCCCGGACGCAGACGCGCAAACGGGCCTATGGTACAGGCCGCATCCAGACGGGCGTCTTCCACCACGCTGTACGGACTGATTTCACAGTCGTCACCAATCACGCTGTTTTTGATCACGCAGCCGGTGCCAATTTTGACGCGGTTGCCCAGCGTCACGTTGCCCTCAACGATAACGTTAGTATCAATTTCAACGTCGCGCCCGTGGGACAGCGTGCCGCGCAGATCGAAACGCGCCGGGTCGCGCAGCATTACGCCTGCCAGCAGCAGCTTTTCTGCCTGCTCGGACTGGTAAATACGCTCTAGTCGGGAAAGCTGCAGGCGGTTGTTTACGCCATCAGTTTCGCTGATGCGCGCCGGATGAACGGCGGCAATTTCGCGCCCTTCGTGATACGCCATCGCAATGATATCCGTGATGTAATATTCACCCTGCGCATTGTTGTTATTGAGCTGAGACAGCCAGCGCTTCATGTCTGCGCCGTTGGCAATCAGGATACCGGTGTTAATTTCAGGGATCTGGCGCTGTTCTTCGCTGGCATCTTTGTGCTCAACGATGCCGGTCACCTTGCCGTTTTCACGGGTGATGCGGCCGTAGCCGCTCGGGTCGTCCAGTACGACGGTGAGAAGCCCAATGCCGCCCTGCGGTTTGGCTTCACGCAGGCGGGTCAGGGTTTCAACGGAGATCAGCGGGACGTCGCCGTACAGCATCAGAATGTCTTCGTCATCGGCAAAGAACGGGGCCGCCTGCTGCATCGCATGGCCAGTGCCCAGCTGTTCTGCCTGAAGCACCCAGTTGAGCTTGTCGTCGCACAGCGCCTTTTTCAGCAAATCGCCGCCGTGACCGTAGACCAGGTTTACCTGACGAGCGCCTAATTCATTTGCTGCATCAATGACATGCTGCACCATCGGCTTTCCTGCCAACGTGTGCAACACCTTCGGAAGATCGGAATACATGCGGGTGCCTTTGCCAGCGGCAAGAATGACCACGCTCATCGTATTGTTCAACATACGCGTCCTGACTGTAATTTGAGTGAGAAGTAAAACCCTTTGACGTTGAAAATTCTACATATTTTGCGCCATAAAATGGAGTGATGCGAAAACGTTCAACATCAGCCGTTAACGGCTATTTGAGGCCATTTTTAGGGGCAGAGTAAATCAGTTTTTCTCTGGAAAGTAGCATTCTTTCGGCAAGTCGCTAACCCACACAATAGCTTAGCTATTTTTTTGGATCATGAATAAAGATCCCACCAAAACAAAACGGTGTTTTAATTGTTCAATTGTGTGACGCCAGAAAAAGAAACACCGTTTCATCTTGATGATAATGGCGCTCAATTATCAATCAGGAGAATAAGATGAATTATAAAATACCTCTGTCCCTAATGATGTGTAGCGCATTTGCCGTCACCGCTGCGGAGCAACCCGTCTGGAAAGCCATTGCGTTCGGGCAGTCAACCGATCTGAATTTCTCATCAAACGTGCTGGCGGAAAAAATCGGCGTGAATGACGTCACCATAGACGGTAAAAAACTGACGCCGCAGGATAAGGTCGACCTGTCAAAACCCGTCACCCTGGAGAGCCGGGGCGGCAAGATTGCTAACTCGCATGATGGATTAACGTTTTTCTACACCGAGCTGCCGACGAAAGAGAACTTCGTCTTACAGGCCACCGTTCGGGTCGACCATTTTGGTCCGGAAAACGGGGCGAAACCTGCCGCTCAGGAAGGGGCCGGCCTCCTGGTGCGCGATGTCCTCGGCGTGCCGCGCCAGCAGCCGCTGAAGGAAGGTTACGAGGAGTTCCCTGCGGCATCGAATCTGGTGATGAACGCCATTATGACGCAGGATAAAAAAGATCATCATCGGGTCAAGCTGCAGGCCATAACGCGAGAAGGCATTTCGCATCCGTGGGGGGACGCCGGGGCTGAAATCATAAAGCAGAGCTATCAGGAAGAGATAGATATCAGCAAGACGCCAGCGTTCCGTTTAAAACTGGAACGTACCGATGACGGCTTTATCACCGCCTGGGCGCCTGCGGGCAGCGAGGCCTGGGTGAGCAAAAGCGTTCCGCGCGCTGACCTGATTTCCGTGCAGGATCCGGATCGTTACTACGTGGGCTTCTTCGCTTCGCGTAATGCCAAAATCACCGTATCGGACGCGTCTCTTACCACCTCGGCCGCGCATACGGTGGCGTCTCAGCCCTGGCAGGCAAAATCTCTTCCGGCTGTTGTTCAACTCGCCTCTGCAGGTAAAAGTGCAACAGCGCGCTATCAGGTTCAGGCCCGCGCTAACGACGACGGCGTTTTCAGCGTCAGACAAAATGAAGTGGTGATCGGGAGTGATAAATCGGTAAAAGCGGGAGAGATGTACAGCGTTCCCGCCACGCTGACCGAGAGTAATGCATTTAGTCTGACATTTACCCCTGCCCGGGGTAAAGCCGTTCATCAGACGTTCAGCGTTGATAAGGTGAGCGGCATGGAGACATCCGTGCTCTACGTTTCACCAGACGGCAGGGCGGACGGACTGGGAACACGGGCTTCTCCGCAGGACTTAGCCACCGCGATCGGCCTGATTGCGCCGGGTGGAAAGATTATCCTCAGTGCGGGCGACTATCCCCGGAGTGAAATCCCGCTGACGGCGAGCGGCAGTGCGGAAAAAATCACGTCGCTACAGGCGGAAGGTAAAGCCGTTATTCATGGATTGCTGGTGGATGCAAGCTACTGGCACATCAAAGGAATTGAGGTAACAGACAAGAGCTTGCGGATCCAGGGCAGCCACAACCTGATTGAAAGCGTCAAGGCATACCGCAATGACGATACCGGTATCCAGATTTCGTCCCCGGAAAAAATTGGCCGACCGCTCTGGGCCAGCTACAACCGGGTGACCGACTCTGAATCCTATGCCAATGAGGATCCGGGAAAAATCAACGCCGATGGCTTTGCCGTCAAAATGCGCGTGGGAGAGGGTAACCGGCTGGAAAACTGCTATTCCCATGACAATATCGACGATGGCTTTGACCTGTTCAATAAGATTGAGGACGGGGCTAATGGCGTTGTGACGATCGAGAATTCCATTGCCCGCAACAACACCAGCAACGGCTTTAAGCTCGGCGGTGAAGGGCAGCCGGTGGCGCACGAGGTTCGCAACAGCAAAGCCATTGGCAACCATCTGGACGGTTTCACCGACAACTTCAACCCGGGTGCGCTGGTGGTGGCGAATAACGTCGCGGTAGACAACCTGCGATTTAACTTTATCTTCCGGCCAAGCCCGTATGGTGATGCATCAACGCAGGGCGTGTTTACCGGCAATAAATCGGTGCGTACGCAGCCCGCCATGTATGACGATGCGGTAGTGGGGAATATAGATAAGTCGAACTATTTTATCGTGAAAGGGGAGAGCGTGAACGAGAGCGGAGAAATGCTGCCAGATGGCGCTTCGCTTATCACACAGCGGTAAGCGCGGCGCCACTCGGCATTCAGCAGATTAGTGGTTGAACGTACCGAAAGAGACGTTCATGTTGCTGAAAAGAGCGATGATTTTGTTGACCAGTTTCATGATGGCATCCTGATTTCTTGAGGTTTATTTTGTGACACACTTCACAAAAAAGGAGTCTACGCCTCATTTTTTAACCGATCAAGATTTTTGTGATGCAAATCACAAAATATTAAAACAGCTTTTCAGTTTCACTTTTCCTGAAACGACGCCATAAAAAAAGCCAGCCTGGGATCCAGACTGGCTTTTGTGCTTTTCAAGCCGGTGTTACATCGCTTTTTTGGTCAACTCGATAACGCGCAGTTTCGCGATCGCTTTGGCCAGCTCCGCAGACGCCTGAGCGTAATCCACGTCACCATGAGAGCTGCTAATGTGCTCTTCAGCCTTACGCTTCGATTCCAGGGCTCGCGCTTCGTCGAGATCCTGGCCACGGATAGCGGTATCGGCCAGAACGGTCACACTGCCAGGCTGCACTTCAAGAATGCCGCCGGACAGATAGATAAACTCTTCATGACCGAACTGTTTAACGATGCGGATCATACCAGGCTTAATGGCGGTGAGCAGCGGTGCGTGACCCGGGAAAATACCCAGTTCACCTTCACTACCCGTTACCTGGATTTTCTCGACCAGACCAGAGAACATTTGTTGCTCTGCGCTGACGACGTCCAGGTGGTAAGTCATTGCCATATCACCCTCCGATTAAGGCGTTAAAGTTTTTTGGCTTTTTCCACGGCTTCGTCGATGGAACCAACCATGTAGAACGCCTGCTCCGGCAGGTGATCGTATTCGCCTTCCATGATGCCTTTAAAGCCACGGATGGTGTCTTTCAGGGAAACGTATTTACCCGGAGAACCGGTGAATACTTCCGCAACGAAGAACGGCTGGGACAGGAAGCGCTGGATCTTACGCGCACGTGCTACCACCAGTTTGTCTTCTTCAGACAGCTCATCCATACCCAGGATGGCGATGATGTCTTTCAGTTCCTGGTAACGCTGCAGCAGGGACTGTACGCCACGCGCGGTGTCGTAGTGTTCCTGGCCAACGACCAGTGGATCCAGCTGACGGCTGGTGGAGTCCAGCGGGTCAACGGCCGGGTAGATACCCAGAGACGCGATCTGACGGCTCAGTACCACGGTTGCATCTAAGTGAGCAAAGGTGGTTGCTGGAGATGGGTCAGTCAAGTCATCCGCAGGTACGTATACCGCCTGAACGGAGGTGATAGAACCGGTTTTGGTAGAGGTGATACGTTCCTGAAGAACACCCATCTCTTCCGCCAGCGTAGGCTGATAACCTACCGCAGAAGGCATACGACCCAGCAGCGCAGATACTTCAGTACCGGCCAGGGTGTAACGGTAGATGTTATCAACGAACAGCAGTACGTCACGACCTTCGTCACGGAACTTCTCAGCCATGGTCAGACCGGTCAGCGCAACGCGCAGACGGTTTCCTGGTGGCTCGTTCATCTGGCCGTAAACCAGGGATACTTTGTCCAGAACGTTGGAGTCGGTCATCTCGTGGTAGAAGTCGTTACCCTCACGAGTACGTTCACCTACGCCCGCAAACACGGAGTAACCGGAGTGCTCGATCGCGATGTTACGGATCAGCTCCATCATGTTTACGGTTTTACCTACACCCGCACCACCGAACAGACCAACTTTACCGCCCTTCGCAAACGGACACATCAGGTCGATAACTTTGATGCCGGTTTCCAGCAGTTCCTGAGAGCTTGACAGCTCTTCGTAGGAAGGTGCTGCGCGGTGGATAGCCCAACGCTCTTCTTCACCGATGTCGCCTTTCATGTCGATTGGTTGACCCAATACGTTCATGATACGACCCAGTGTTGCTTTACCTACCGGGACTTCGATCGGGTGCTCAAGGTCTTTGACTTCCAGACCACGACGCAGACCGTCGGAAGAACCCATTGCGATGGTACGCACGATACCACCACCGAGCTGCTGCTGAACTTCCAGCACCAGGCTCTCATTACCATTCTGTACCTCAAGAGCATCGTACACGCGCGGTACGGCATCCTGAGGGAACTCGACGTCAACCACGGCGCCGATTACCTGGACAATTTTTCCAGTAGCCATCTTGAATCCTCTACGAATTAACCTGGTTATACCGCGGATGCACCACCGACGATCTCGGTGAGTTCCTGAGTAATGCTGGCCTGACGAGCTTTGTTGTATACCAACTGCAGCTCTTTAATCAGGCTGCCGCCATTGTCGGTCGCGGCTTTCATCGCCACCATACGTGCGGCCTGCTCGCTGGCCAGGTTTTCAACTACGCCCTGATAAACCTGTGATTCAACGTAACGACGCAGCAGGGTATCCAGCAGCGGTTTCGGATCAGGTTCATACAGGTAATCCCAGGCTTTTTGCTTCAACTCTTCATCTTCTGAAGCCGGTAAAGGCAACATCTGAGTGATGGTTGGAACCTGAGACATCGTGTTAATAAATTTGTTGCTGACAACATACAGTCTGTCCAGACGGCCTTCATCGTAGGCCTGCAACATCACTTTAACCGGACCGATCAGTTCGGACAGGGACGGGTTATCACCCATACCGGTCACCTGGGCAACAATGTTGCCACCCACGGAGTTAAAGAAAGAAACGCCCTTAGAGCCGATCATTGCGATATCGCACTGAACGCCTTTCTCGGACCATGCTTTCATATCCGCCAGCAGTTTTTTGAACAGGTTAATGTTCAAGCCGCCACACAGACCACGGTCGGTCGACACCACCAGGTAGCCCACGCGCTTAACGTCGCGTTCTTCCAGGTAAGGGTGCTTATATTCCAGATTACCGTTCGCAAGGTGACCAATCACTTTGCGCATGGTATCTGCATAAGGACGGCTGGCCGCCATGCGATCCTGCGATTTACGCATTTTGGAAGCGGCGACCATCTCCATCGCTTTAGTGATCTTTTGCGTGTTCTGGACGCTTGCGATCTTACTACGTATCTCTTTTGCGCCGGCCATGAGCTTCTCCTCAATGCCAGGCGGCTTGTCGTGAGACAAGCCGCCGGACGATTACCAGGACTGGGTTGCTTTGAAGGAATCGAGGATAGCTTTCAGCTTGCCTTCGATTTCGTCGTTATAGCCACCGGTCTGGTTGATCTCTTGCATCAGCGGAGCGTGATCACGGTCGACATAAGCCAGCAGAGCGGCTTCGAAGCTACCGATTTTCGCCAGTTCCACATCTTCGAGGTAACCGCGTTCAGCCGCGAACAGCACCAGGCCCTGCTGAGCAACAGACATTGGCGCGTACTGTTTCTGCTTCAGCAGCTCGGTCACTTTCTGACCGTGGCTCAGCTGTTTACGGGTTGCTTCGTCCAGATCGGATGCGAACTGAGAGAACGCAGCCAGTTCACGATACTGTGCCAGCGCGGTACGGATACCACCGGACAGTTTCTTGATGATCTTGGTCTGAGCAGCACCACCAACACGGGATACGGAGATACCCGGGTTAACCGCCGGACGAATACCGGAGTTAAACAGGTTGGTTTCCAGGAAGATCTGACCATCGGTAATGGAGATTACGTTGGTCGGAACGAACGCAGAAACGTCACCCGCCTGGGTTTCAATGATCGGCAGAGCGGTCAGAGAGCCCGTTTTACCCTTCACTTCACCTTTGGTGAAGTTCTCGACGTATTCCGCGTTAACGCGGGAAGCACGCTCCAGCAGACGAGAGTGGAGGTAAAATACGTCGCCCGGGAATGCTTCACGTCCTGGTGGACGACGGAGCAGCAGGGAAACCTGACGATAAGCAACAGCCTGTTTAGACAGGTCATCGTATACGATCAGTGCATCTTCACCGCGGTCACGGAAGTATTCGCCCATTGCGCAACCGGCGTATGGCGCCAGGTATTGCAGTGCAGCAGATTCAGAAGCGGTCGCCACAACAACGATGGTGTTAGCCAGTGCGCCGTGCTCTTCCAGTTTACGAACCACGTTAGAAATGGTGGACGCTTTCTGGCCGATAGCCACGTACACACATTTGATGCCGGAGTCACGCTGGTTGATGATGGCATCGATTGCCATCGCGGTTTTACCGGTCTGACGGTCACCGATGATCAGTTCACGCTGACCACGACCGATTGGGATCATGGCATCAACGGACTTATAACCAGTCTGCACTGGCTGATCAACGGACTGACGGTCGATAACGCCCGGAGCGATAACTTCGATTGGAGAGAAGCCATCGTGCTCAACCGGACCTTTACCGTCGATTGGTGCACCCAGGGTGTTAACTACGCGGCCCAGCAGGCCACGGCCAACCGGCACTTCCAGAATACGGCCAGTACACTTAACCTTCATGCCTTCGGCGAGGTCAGCGTATGGACCCATCACAACTGCACCTACGGAGTCGCGCTCCAGGTTCAGTGCGATAGCGTAACGGTTACCCGGCAGGGAAATCATCTCACCCTGCATACAATCGGCCAGGCCGTGAATGCGGATAACACCGTCACTTACAGAAACAATAGTACCTTCGTTGTGAGCTTCACTCACAACACTGAACTGAGCAATGCGCTGCTTGATCAGTTCGCTGATTTCGGTGGAATTCAGTTGCATGCTCCAGTCCCCTTAAGACTGCAAGACGTCTGCAAGGCGTTCAAGACGGCCGCGTACGCTGCCATCAATGACCATATCACCCGAGCGGATGATTACGCCTGCCATTACAGACTTATCGATTTTGCAATTCAGCTTAACTTTGCGTGACAGACGTTTTTCCATCGCAGCGGTGATTTTCGCAAGCTGTTCGTTACTCAGTTCAGTCGCAGAAGTCACTTCGACTTCGGCAGTAGCTTCACTCAGCGCACGTAAGTGCTCAAACTGCTCGAGAACATCCGGGAGCACACGAAGACGACCATTTTCAGCCATAACCTTAATCAGGTTCTGGCCGTTGGCATCCAGTTGCTCTCCGCACACGGCGATAAACGACGCGGCGAGGGTATCAGGCGCTAATGCACCAGACAGCAACTCGGCCATTTGTTCGTTTTTCGTCACCTCAGCGGCAAACGCCAGCATATCCTGCCAGCGATCGACATTTTGGTGTTCGACAGCAAAGTCAAAAGCTGCTTTGGCGTAGGGGCGAGCTACCGTAACAAATTCAGACATCAGCCCCTCCCTCCTTACAGTTCAGCGACAAGTTTGTCCACGATGTCGCTGTTAGCAGCTTCATCCACGGAACGTTCGATGATCTTCTCGGCGCCAGCAACAGCCAGAATCGCAACCTGCTTACGCAGTTCTTCACGAGCACGTTTACGCTCGGCATCAATTTCAGCCTGAGCTTGTGTCACGATCTTAGTACGTTCCTGTTCTGCTTCAGCTTTGGCTTCGTCCAGGATCTGAGAACGGCGTTTGTTAGCCTGTTCAATGATTACCTGAGCTTCAGCTTTCGCTTTTTTCAGCTGGTCTGTCGCGTTGGCCTGTGCAAGGTCCAAATCTTTCTTAGCGCGTTCTGCAGAAGCCAGACCGTCAGCAATTTCTTTCTGACGTTTTTCGATGGCAGCCATTAAAGGCGGCCATACATACTTCATGCAGAACCAGACAAAGAGAATAAACGCGATGGCCTGGCCGAGGATTGTTGCGTTCATGTTCACAGCACAATACCTCTTTAATTTCTGTGGCTTGGGGTTTTAAAACTACTACTACGCGACAGCAAACATCACGTACAGACCCAGACCTACAGCGATCATTGGGATTGCATCCACCAGACCCATAACGATAAAGAACTGAGTACGCAGCAGAGGAATCAGATCCGGTTGACGCGCTGCGCCTTCCAGGAATTTGCCCCCGAGGATGCCGATACCGATCGCAGCACCGATAGCCGCCAGACCCATCATCACAGCGGCAGCCATGTACAGCAGATCCATATTCAGGTTTTCCATGACAGTCTCCAGTTTGTTTCAATTAAAACGTAGTAGTGTTGGTAAAAAATCAGTGCTCTTCAGACGCCATCGACAGATAGACGATCGTCAGAACCATGAAGATAAAGGCTTGCAGCGTAATGATCAGGATGTGGAAAATGGCCCATGGCACATTCAGAATCCACTGTGACCACCACGGCAGAAGACCCGCGATCAGAATGAAAATCAGCTCACCCGCATACATGTTGCCGAACAGTCGCAGACCCAGTGAAACAGGTTTGGACAGCAGGCTAACGCCTTCCAGGATCAGGTTGACCGGAATAAACGCCCAGTGGTTGAACGGCTGCAAGGTAAGCTCTTTCACAAAGCCGCTTACGCCTTTCATTTTGATGCTGTAGAAAAGAATCAGGATAAAGACGCCCAGCGCCATCGACAGGGTGATGTTCACGTCAGCTGACGGTACCACGCGCAGTGCTGGCAGACCGAGGACGTGTTCGCCAATCCACGGCAGGAAATCGATAGGCAGAAGGTCCATCAGGTTCATCAGGAAGACCCAAACGAACACGGTCAGGGCCAGCGGAGCAATCAGCTTGCTCTTGCCATGGTACATGTCTTTCACGCTGCCATGGACGAAGCCGATAATCATTTCGACGAACGTCTGGAATTTCCCTGGAACACCGCTGGTCGCCCTTTTAGCAACACCGCGGAAAATGGCCAGGAACAGAAGACCCAAAACCACCGAGAAAAACATGGAGTCGATGTTGATCGTCCAGAAGGTGGCCGGGGGGTTATGTGGATCCACCAGCGAGAATGTACGCAGGTCCAGCTGAAGGTTATTCAGATGGTGACCTATGTAATCCTGCGGCGTCATATTTTCTGAAGCCATGATGCCTTTTACCCTTTGTTATTGATTACAGCTGGAGCCAGAACTTGTACCACCAGCACCAAAACCCACGTAGCTATCAGCGGCATGAATACCACTTTTAAAACCGCCAGCGCCATCACCAGTAAAGCAAAGGTCAGCAACACCTTACACACTTCGCCGAGAGCGAAGGACCAGGCCACGCGGCCTTTGGCGGGTGTATGCGCCTGATGACGCCAGGCAAAAATCATAAATAACATGTTTGGCAGAACCACCGCCAAACCCCCGCACGCGGCGGAGATGCCCCAGAAGGGGTCTTTGAGGCTAAACAGCAGTCCACTTGCTATCACGGCCAGAAACTGAATGAACAGAAGCTTACGAGCAACGTTTCTACTCAAGAGCGACACAGACATCACGTTTTTACTCCTGCTCCCTTCGAGGTATGCCGCGAGTCGTATAAAACGTCCTTTAAGGCTCAGAGTCAAGCATCAAAAAGCGGTCAAATTATACGGTGCGTACCCGTGATTTCAAACATTAAGTAGCGAAAAGGTGAATAAATGTTTAAATATTTTTCCCCGCCGCTATTTTTTAACTTTTGTCATTAGCGTTCACCTTCAGGCAAAACTGCAAACAGCGCGAAAACGTTGGCGATAAAGCGTGCACGAGATCACAAAATGCACATTTACGATAAGGTTGTATTTATCAAAGACGTAAATCACTTTATTTCATCCTTATGAAATTAAAGATAAAATATCGCAACTATTTTCAAAACAACCCTCTATACAACAAAAACCTTTCATTGACATTCTTAATAAAAATTTAACATTGCATTCTTGTTGCTACTTTCCACTTTTAGCAGACTGATATTTTCACAGTTGACTATCTTCAGGGGAAACAATAGGCATAACGTTAACCACAAGAAAACCCACGGTAACGACAAGGTTAAATTTACTTCAGATGTCATCTTGAGGATGTGCTGCTTTTTAACACAATAAGAACAGCACAAATTCCCCATTTTTTATTTAATTTTTAAAAATTGTTTGCCTTAAGAATCACCAGATGACGCTCGCCGTCGAGGTGAGGCACCCGTAATTTCTCGATTGATTCCACGGCAAAACCTTCCGGAAGCTGCTCAATTTCGTCCTGAGGGACGAGTCCCTTAAGGGCGTAAAAACGGCCATCGCCGGCAGGCAGATGCTTGCACCAGCTCACCATGTCGTTGAGCGAGGCAAATGCGCGGCTAATCACACCGTCAAACGGCGGTTCGGCCGGGAACGCCTCTACCCTGCTCTGAACAGGGGTGATGTTCTCAAGCTTCAGCTCGTGCTGAACCTGGCGTAAGAAACGTACGCGCTTGCCAAGGCTGTCCAGCAGCGTGAAATGGCTCTCCGGGCGAACAATAGACAACGGGATCCCCGGCAAACCTGGGCCGGTGCCTACGTCAATAAAGCGCTCTCCGTTGAGGTATGGGGCCACCACGATACTGTCGAGAATATGGCGAATCAGCATCTCGTTGGGGTCGCGCACAGACGTCAGGTTGTACGCTTTGTTCCATTTGTTCAGCATATCGACATAGGCCACCAGCTGGTCTTTCTGGCGATCGGTGAGCGAAATACCTGCTTCTTCGAGCAGACGAGAGAGTTTATTGAGCACGGTGAATACCTGTTTAGAGATTTTTCGCCCGGTGGCGCTGTCGCTTACCGGGCCTACGAATAAGTAGGGCGGGTAAGCGAAACGCCACCCGCCACAAAGCAAGGTTCAAGAAACTACGCGCTGCGGCGCAGCATACCTTGCTTTTTCAACCACACCAGCAGAATTGAAATCGCGGCGGGCGTGACGCCGGAGATACGTGAGGCCTGGCCGATCGACACAGGTTTGTGATCGTTCAGCTTGGCGATCACTTCGTTGGACAGGCCCGTCACCTGACGGTAGTCCAGCATTTCCGGCAGCAGCGTGTTTTCGTTGCGCTGCTGTTTGTCGATCTCATCCTGCTGACGCGCGATATAACCTTCGTACTTCACCTGGATTTCAACCTGTTCAGCGGCTTCAGCGTCTTCAAGACCCGGCGCGAACGCGGTCAGTTTGACCAGGTTCTGATAGGTCACTTCCGGGCGACGCAGTAAATCTTCACCGCTGGCTTCGCGCGAAAGCGGCGCTGTCAAGTGAGCATTCACTTCGGCAGCGGTTTCCGCTTGCGGATTCACCCAGGTCGTTTTCAGGCGCTGACGTTCTTGCTCGATGCGCTCCAGCTTCTCGTTGAAGCGTGCCCAGCGTTCGTCATCCACCAGACCCAGCTCGCGGCCCATTTCGGTCAGACGCAGGTCGGCGTTGTCTTCACGCAGCATCAGGCGATATTCCGCGCGAGAGGTAAACATGCGGTACGGTTCTTTGGTCCCCAGGGTGCATAGATCGTCAACCAGTACGCCCAGATAGGCCTGAGAACGGCCTGGCGCCCAGCCTTCTTTCTCAGCAGAGAAACGCGCAGCGTTGAGACCCGCAAGCAGACCCTGGGCAGCCGCTTCTTCGTAACCGGTGGTGCCGTTAATTTGGCCCGCGAAGAATAGTCCCTGGATGAATTTGCTTTCCAGGGTTGGCTTCAGGTCACGCGGATCGAAGAAATCGTACTCAATAGCGTAGCCGGGACGAACGATTTTTGCGTTCTCCATGCCCTGCATTGAGCGGACAATTTGCATCTGCACGTCGAACGGCAGGCTGGTGGAGATGCCGTTCGGGTAAATTTCGTTTGAGGTCAATCCTTCCGGCTCCAGGAAGATCTGGTGCTGGTTACGATCGGCAAAGCGCATGACTTTATCTTCGATCGACGGACAGTAGCGCGGGCCGATCCCTTCGATCACGCCAGCATACATTGGGCTGCGATCGAGGTTGTTACGGATCACGTCATGGGTTTTTTCGTTGGTATACGTGATGTAGCACGGTACCTGCTGCGGATGTTGGCCCGCATTGCCCATGAACGAGAAAACCGGCATTGGGTTATCACCGTGCTGTTGTGCCAGCACGCTGAAATCAATGGTGCGCGCATCAATACGCGGCGGCGTACCGGTTTTCAGACGACTCACGCGCAGCGGCAGTTCACGCAGGCGGCGAGACAGGGGAATCGACGGCGGATCGCCAGCACGACCACCGCTGTAGTTGTCCAGCCCGATATGAATTTTACCGTCCAGGAATGTCCCGACCGTCAGTACAACCGATTTTGCGCGGAACTTGAGGCCCATCTGGGTCACTGCGCCCACAACGCGATCGTTCTCGACGATCAGATCTTCCACCGCCTGCTGGAAGATCATCAGGTTCGGCTGGTTCTCCAGCGCGGTGCGTACTGCCTGACGGTAAAGCACGCGGTCTGCCTGAGCGCGGGTAGCCCGAACGGCAGGGCCTTTACTCGCGTTTAGTATCCTAAACTGGATGCCGGCATGATCGATCGCTTTCGCCATCAGGCCGCCAAGTGCATCCACTTCTTTTACCAGGTGTCCTTTCCCAATGCCGCCAATCGCCGGATTACAGGACATTTGTCCCAGCGTGTCGATATTGTGTGTCAAAAGCAGGGTCTGTTGACCCATGCGCGCTGCGGCCATTGCTGCCTCAGTGCCTGCGTGACCCCCGCCAATGATGATGACGTCGAAAGGATCCTGATAAAACATGGTGGTCTGCCTCGCGTAAAGCGGTATGAAAATGGATTGAAGCCCGGGCCGTGGATTCTACTCAACTTTAGTCTTTCGAGAAAGCATTGGGATCCTGGGCTATTAAAAAGAAGATCTTTTTATTTAGAGATCTGTTCTATTGTGATCTCTTATTAGGATCGCGGACCTCTGTGGATAAGCCCGATCTCATAAATAAGATCATGCGGTTAGAAAGGATCGTTTGCTGTGAGTGATCGGTGATCCTGGACAGTATAAGCTGGGATCAAAAGGGCACTTTATCCACAGGGTCAAAATGACTGCAGAGTTATTCTTGGGATAACTACGGGTTAATACGAGCTTTTAACCAGAGTTATCCACATCTGTTTGCACGATCTTTAAGCGTTTTTGAGTAAATTTTTCCAATCTGCTAGCCAGATCTCGGCTGGATCTTCCGGAATATCATGATCGAGGATGTTGATCTTGAGCGTTTCACCCAATTGTTTGGCTCCACAAGAGGTGACCGCGGCTTCTACTTTCTCTATAGCACCACAGAAGGTGTCATATTCACGGCTGCCGATCCCAACCGCGCCAAAACGGACATTTGAGAGGTCAGGCTGCTGTTCCTGCAGTTCATCATATAAAGGTTGCAGATTATCCGGGATATCGCCCGCGCCGTGCGTGGAGGTAATCAGCAGCCAGACCCCGTCAGACGGGAGATCTTCAAGTAACGGCCCGTGCAGGGTTTCTGTTGAAAAGCCCGCATCTTCCAGCTTCTCAGCCAGATGTTCCGCTACGTATTCCGCACCGCCAAGGGTGCTGCCGCTGATAAGGGTAATGTCCGCCATTGATCGCTCGCTCAGATAAAGAGGCGGCCATTGTACGCTGTGAACGAGCTGGGATCTACCTGTGGAAAATGTGGGAATGGTTTTGCCCGATCATGGGCGGATGGTGCGCATGATCGGGTTTTGCAGGGAGATCAGCGTCTCGGTGGACTGAATTTCATCAATTGTTTGGATCTTGTTGATAAGTACCTGCTGGAGCGCATCGATAGATCGGCACATTACCTTAATAAAGATGCTGTAGTGACCGGTGGTGTAATACGCCTCGGTGACCTCGTCCAGCGCGTTCAGTTTTTCCAGTGCGGAAGGATAGTCTTTCGCGCTTTTAAGAATAATGCCAATGAAGCAGCAGACGTCGTAGCCCAGCTTTTTAGGGCTGACATCAATATGCGCGCCGGTGATGATCCCGGCCTGCTTCATCTTCTCTACGCGAACGTGGATTGTCCCCGGGCTGACGCCAAACTGTTTCGCCAGCTCGGCGTAGGCGGTGCGCGCATTGGCCATTAAGGCTTCCAGGATGCCGCGGTCCAGATTGTCGATCTGATAATTTTCCATAGCTTTTTCTTATGAAGATTAGTGAATGTTTCTATTCTAGCGCCTTATTTTAACGAATCAAAAGTGAAGCAGGCTTTTTGTTGGTTGATTATTGAATTGAGTGCCATTTCTGTTGCTTAATCAATACCAACAGGACGCAGGAGTATAAATAATGAAAACCGCTTACATCGCAAAACAACGCCAGATCAGTTTCGTTAAATCCCATTTTTCACGCCAGCTGGAAGACAAGCTTGGGCTGATTGAAGTTCAGGCACCGATTCTCAGCCGCGTGGGCGACGGGACCCAGGATAACTTGTCTGGATGCGAAAAAGCGGTACAGGTAAAAGTGAAGACACTGCCAGATGCCCAGTTCGAAGTGGTGCATTCTCTGGCGAAGTGGAAGCGTCAAACCCTGGGACAACACGACTTCAGCGCGGGCGAAGGGCTCTACACGCACATGAAAGCCCTTCGCCCCGATGAAGACCGCCTGACGGCTATTCACTCTGTCTACGTTGACCAGTGGGACTGGGAGCGCGTAATGGGCGACGGCGAACGCCACGTGGGTACGCTGAAGTCCACCGTTGAGGCGATTTACGCCGGGATCAAAGCGACCGAAGCGGCAGTTAGCAAAGAATTTGGTCTGGCACCGTTCCTGCCGGAATCGATCCACTTTGTTCACAGCCAGGAGCTGCTGAGCCGCTTCCCGGATCTGGATGCCAAAGGCCGCGAGCGTGCGATTGCCAAAGAGCTGGGCGCCGTGTTCCTGATTGGGATCGGCGGCAAGTTGTCTGACGGTAAGCGCCATGACGTGCGCGCCCCGGATTATGATGACTGGAGCACTACGGGTGAGAGCGAATTTGCCGGGCTGAACGGTGATATTCTGGTCTGGAACCCGATTCTTGAAGATGCCTTCGAGCTCTCTTCTATGGGGATCCGCGTGGATGCCGATGCGCTTAAGCGTCAGCTGGCGGTGACCGGCGATGAAGATCGCCTGCAGCTGGAGTGGCACCAGGCGCTGCTGCGCGGTGAAATGCCGCAAACCATCGGTGGCGGTATCGGTCAGTCTCGTCTGACTATGCTTCTTCTGCAGCTCTCCCATATTGGTCAGGTGCAGTGTGGCGTCTGGCCGCAGCAGGTTCGTGAGAGCGTCGGTTCCCTTCTGTAATTAGCGCCGCCAGCGTCTGAGCAGGCGGCTACGCAACCCGGTATCAAAGCGCCAGATATGATCGAAGATGCGCATGATGCCGGGTTTTCCATGCGCCGACATCGCGACGGCATGGAAACGGTGCTGGTGCACCCGCTGCAACTCCTTCACTTTATTCACCACGTCATCCGGCAGCCGCTGGGCAATAAAATCGGAAATCACCACCGCATCGGCGTCGTACCAGTCGCCGCCCTGCATTCGTTCGACGATGCTGCGAAAACAGCTGGCCAGATCGGTACCGCCGCGAAAACGCTGGCTCAAAAAGCGGATCGCCTGCTCGATACCCTGCTGATTCGTCAGCTCATAGCCCACCACTTCGCTGGAAAAGAGCATGATGAAGCAGCGACGCCGGTCGGCGAGCGCGACGCGCATCAGGGCCAGGCAGAATGCTTTCGCACACTGCTCGTTAAAACCGCCCATCGATCCGGATGTATCCACGCACACAATAAAGGGGCCGCGCGGCTGTTCATCAAAATCCTGATGAATGACCGGGCGCTGGCTTAACTTCTCGTGCCAGGCTTCGCCGTGCAGACGATAGGTGAGAAGCTGCTTTTCCACCAGCCGACGGTAAAACTCATACTCCAGCTCCGTCATCCCCAGCGTGCTCAGCTCGGTGGGCAAAAGGCGCAGGATGTCATCGCTCTGCTGGAGGCCGTCCACCTGTTCCGGCACCGTGGCCGGTTCGCGTACCAGGGTACGGAAGGTTTCCATCGGCGCATCTTTCTTTGGGACGGATTTTGCCTCCCGCGAACGGCCCAGCTGTTCCGCAAGCTTCATCAGCTCCGGCTGTTGTGCCAGAAAGTCGCCGTATTTTACGATCAGCTGGTAGTCTCCGCGCTTCAACTGTCCGGCGCTCATGTCCCAGAGGCGTCCGGCGGCATTTTCGTTTTCTACCAGCACCTCTTCGAGCTGGCCGCTCAGCGTCATCCGCTCCTGGACTTCACTGAGCAGCTGCTCTCGCTCCTCATCCAGTAGCTGTTGGTTAAGGGTGGTGGCCTGAACGACCAGGCTCAGCCGCCAGCGCTGTAAAAAGAGGGTATGCAGCGCCGGGGTAAAGGTGGCGTTATCGGTGACCAGCGCGCGGGCCTGGCTGGCAAACGGCGAGTGGACTTTATCGAGCAGCGTCAGAGTTTGCGGTAACTGAACGATAAACTGCGTTGTCGACAGCCGCTGGCACTGCTGATAGCCGGCGACCTCCTCCGTCAGTTCGGGCGGGACTTCCGTCTCCTTAAACCGCTGACGCAGGCTATCGCGCCAGCGTGGGAGATCGTCGGTCATCGCCTTTTTGAGCTTTGGGAATTTCTCAAAAAAGGCCGCCAGCTGGGGGGATGCCAGAAGGGTAATAACCACCTCCTCGATCAACCCCTCCTCGCTGACCGCCAGCATGACGTTAAGCGTGTCCAGCGTTAGCATTGACGCGCCTGTTTGATCTGCGCGCTGACGTCCTGCAGGCTGGCTTCGATGCGACCTAGCCAGTCGCTATGGATAAAGAGGCATTTTTGCTGATCGCTAAAGCGCGTGTGCTGCTGGTGCCATTCGGTATCCAGCGCTTCCAGCTGTTGCTTAATCTCTTCCGGTACGCTGTCGGAGGCGGTTCCCGGCAGCGCAAGACGCGATCCCTGCAGGCTGACGTCGCGGATCACCAGATGCTGGCTGCTGTCCACTTCCAGAGTGAGCTGTTGCGCAAAACCAATACCGTTCAGCTTGCCGCGGATCTCACCGCCCTTATCCAGCCACTGCGCCAGCGCTTCGCGCTCCATCGTAATGTGGACTACCTGCATGTCGTGAAGTTTGAGCGGCTGCTGAAGCAGCAGTGTTAGCGTGGTGCCGGTGAGATCGGCAGGAAGTTCATAGTGCGGTTTGCGCGCGAACATGCCGCCAAGGCGGCTCACCTTTAGCGCCGTTTTATCGCTTTGCTGCTGCTGGAGCTGAATGCGTCGTTGGGCAATTGCGCCCAGCTGATTGAGCATCGACTGCTGGCCCCAGGCGTGCCCGGTCATCAATACTTCAAGCTGTTGCTGCATCAGGTTCATGCCTTCAGCATCGTGCCACAGGCAGTCTTTCAGCAGGATCAGATCGATTGGTGCAACGGCATCACGCCCGCTGAACAGCGCGCTGGCCTGTAGAAGGCGGATCGCCTTTTTCCAGCGACGATCGGACACATACGGCGCTGATGGCAGTAAATCGAGCTGCTGGCGCAGCATGAAGATCAGTTCAAAGACGGCATCTGGCAGCGTGATTTTGCCGATGTCCTGCTGCCACTGGTAATACTCCTCATCCGAGACCTGCAAAGATGCAGGAACCGGGTTCTCATTCTCATCCTGCTGGCTCACCAGCATGGAGCGGAAGTTGGACTTATCCTGTACTTTGTCCAGCCACAGGCGGATCAGCATGCGGTCATACAATGCTTCGAGGCTGCTGTCGGCTTCCGGCAGTTCGTTTGAGGCGGCCACCAGCAGGCGCATCGGGATTTTCTCTTCGCTGGCGCCATTGCGAAACCGACGTTCGTTGATTGCCGTCAGCAGGGTGTTCAGAATGGCCGGGCCGGCTTTCCAGATCTCATCGAGAAAGACAATTTCAGCTTCGGGTAAATACCCTGCTGTTAAGCGCTCATAGCGTCCTTCATCCTTTAGCGCCTGAATGGAGAGCGGGCCGAACACTTCCTCAGGGGTAGAGAAGCGGGTCATCAGGTATTCAAAGGCGCGCGCATTCTGAAAGGCAAACTTCAGCTTGCGGGCAATCAGGCTTTTGGCAATGCCCGGCGGGCCCAGCAAAAATACGCTCTCACCGCTCAACGCCGCCAGTAAACAGAGACGAACGGCGTGGCTACGCTCGTAAAGGCCTTTCTCCAGCGCGCTGCTGAGACGGGAAATTCTTTCTGCTAATAAATGTGAGTGAGCCATAATAGTTTTGCATCCTTTCGCCGTCGTGGCGGCCAATTGAAGCGAGTATAGACGTTTCAGTCAGGGCTGGTAATAGACTGAAGTGCGGCGCTATTTTCTTTGCGCTACATTAACGCGGTTGCATTTAGGGGTACGATTTTGCAATGAATCGTGCATACTGTGCGCTTTTTGTGGGCCAAGGGACTACGCACACATTTGTTATTTAAACGAAAAGACTAGTCTATGAGCACTGATAATAAGCAATCATTACCCGCAATAACGCTTGCGGCGATCGGGGTTGTCTACGGTGATATTGGCACCAGCCCGCTTTATACGCTTCGTGAATGTCTGTCTGGCCAGTTTGGTTTTGGTGTTGAACGTGATGCCGTCTTTGGTTTCTTGTCTCTCATCTTCTGGCTCCTGATTCTTGTCGTCTCGGTAAAATATCTCTCCTTCGTGATGCGCGCAGATAACGCGGGTGAAGGGGGGATCCTGACGCTGATGTCGCTCGCCGGGCGCAATACGTCCGCCAGAATGACCTCGGTGCTGGTCATCATCGGCCTGATTGGCGGCAGCTTCTTCTATGGGGAAGTGGTGATAACGCCCGCCATCTCGGTGCTCTCGGCGATTGAGGGGCTGGAGATTATCGCGCCACAGTTGGATACGTGGGTGGTTCCGCTCGCCATCATCGTCCTGACGCTGCTTTTCGCTATTCAAAAGCACGGCACCGGGCTGGTGGGCAAACTGTTCGCACCCATTATGCTGGCCTGGTTCCTGATCCTGGCCGTGCTGGGCTTGCGCAGCATTATTGCCAACCCGGACGTGCTGCATGCGCTGAACCCGTACTGGGCGGTGCATTTCTTCCTTGAATATAAAGTTGTCTCTTTTGTGGCGCTCGGCGCAGTTGTGCTCTCCATCACGGGCGTTGAAGCCCTGTATGCCGATATGGGCCACTTCGGGAAGCTGCCTATCCGCGTTGCGTGGTTTAGCGTGGTACTGCCGTCGCTGGTGCTGAACTACTTCGGCCAGGGCGCGCTGCTGCTCAAACACCCGGAAGCGATTAAGAACCCGTTCTTCCTGCTGGCACCTGACTGGGCGCTGGTGCCGATGCTGATCCTCGCCACGCTGGCGACGGTGATTGCGTCTCAGGCGGTCATTTCCGGCGTGTTCTCGCTGACCCGTCAGGCCGTGCGTCTGGGATATCTCTCTCCAATGCGTATTATCCACACCTCGGAAATGGAGTCCGGCCAGATCTACATACCTTTCATTAACTGGCTGCTCTATTTCGCGGTGGTGATTGTTATCGTCAGCTTCGAACACTCCAGCAACCTGGCCGCGGCGTACGGGATTGCGGTAACCGGTACGATGGTGCTGACGACATTCCTCTCCACCACGGTGGCTTACCGGAACTGGCACTGGAATAAACTCCTTGTGGGGCTGATTCTGGTGGCCTTCCTGTGCATCGACGTGCCGCTGTTCTCCGCCAACCTCGACAAGATTGTCTCCGGCGGCTGGCTGCCGCTGACGCTGGGCCTGGTGATGTTCATTGTGATGACGACGTGGAAGAGCGAGCGTTTCCGCCTGCTGCGCCGCATGCACGAGCACGGCAATTCTCTGGAGGCGATGATCGCCTCGCTGGAGAAATCCCCGCCGGTGCGCGTGCCGGGCACGGCGGTGTATATGTCCCGTGCGCTGAACGTGATCCCGTTTGCGCTGATGCATAACCTTAAGCACAACAAAGTGCTGCACGAGCGCGTGATCCTCCTGACGCTGCGTACCGAAGATGCGCCGTACGTTCATAACGTGCGTCGCGTGCAGATTGAGCAACTGTCGCCGACCTTCTGGCGCGTGGTGGCAAGCTATGGCTGGCGCGAAACGCCAAACGTGGAAGAGGTATTCCACCGCTGCGGCCTGGAAGGGCTGAGTTGCCGCATGATGGAGACGTCGTTCTTTATGTCTCACGAGTCGCTGATCATCGGCAAACGTCCATGGTATCTGCGCCTGCGCGGCAAGCTGTACCTTATCCTGCAACGTAACGCCCTGCGTGCGCCTGACCAGTTTGAGATCCCGCCTAACCGCGTGATTGAGCTGGGAACGCAGGTCGAGATTTAATCCCTCCTTGCGGGCTGATGCCCTCACCCCGACCCTCTCCCACAGGGAGAGGGGGCAAACATAAAAAAATGGTAACCCTCAGGTTACCGTTTTGCATTTACCTCTCCTCCATATTTCACTTAGCGAAACGTTTCGACGTCGATCACAATTCCGTTACGTCATGATGGTTTTCTGAACACTCTTGCGACTAAACTACTTTTAGCGAAACGTTTCGCTAGTGGAGCAAGAAAATGAAGAAAGGCACGGTTCTCAACTCAGAAATCTCATCGGTTATTTCCCGTCTTGGGCATACCGATACGCTGGTGGTTTGCGATGCAGGCTTACCGGTTCCGCGCAGCACAACCCGTATCGATATGGCGTTAACGCAGGGTGTTCCTTCGTTTATGCAGGTACTGGGCGTAGTGACGGCGGAGATGCAGGTTGAGGCGGCCATTCTCGCGACGGAAATTAAACAACATAATCCGCAACTCCACGAAACGTTGCTCAGCCACATTGAGCAACTGCAGCAACACCAGGGAAACACCATAGAAATTCGTTACACAACGCACGAGCAGTTCAAACAACAAACCGCAGACAGTCAGGCGGTGATTCGCAGCGGGGAGTGTTCCCCGTATGCGAATATCATTCTCTGTGCTGGCGTCACGTTCTGAGGCCATCATGGACGCATTACTGCAGCTTAAAGGGATCGATAAATCGTTCCCGGGCGTAAAAGCCCTCTCCGGTGCGGCACTGAACGTATACGCCGGGCGCGTCATGGCGCTGGTGGGCGAAAACGGTGCCGGCAAATCCACCATGATGAAAGTGCTGACCGGTATCTATCAGCGCGATGCGGGTTCACTCGTCTGGCTGGGTAAAGAGACCACCTTCACCGGCCCGAAATCCTCTCAGGAAGCGGGCATCGGCATTATCCACCAGGAACTGAACCTGATCCCGCAGCTCACCATTGCGGAGAACATCTTCCTGGGCCGCGAGTTTGTGAACCGGTTCGGCAAAATCGACTGGAAAACGATGTACGCCGAAGCGAACAAGCTGCTGGCGAAGCTGAACCTGCGCTTTAAGAGCGACCGCCTGGTGGGCGATCTCTCCATCGGCGATCAGCAGATGGTGGAAATCGCGAAGGTGCTGAGCTTTGAGTCGAAGGTCATCATTATGGATGAACCGACCGACGCCCTGACCGATACCGAAACCGAATCCCTGTTCCGCGTGATCCGCGAGCTGAAGTCGCAGGGGCGCGGGATTGTCTATATCTCACACCGTATGAAAGAGATCTTCGAAATCTGCGATGACGTTACCGTCTTCCGCGACGGGCAGTTTATTGCCGAGCGAGAAGTGGCGACGCTGACTGAAGACTCGCTTATCGAAATGATGGTGGGGCGTAAGCTCGAAGATCAGTATCCGCATCTGGACAAAGCGCCGGGTGAGATCCGCCTGAAGGTGGACAACCTCTGCGGTCCTGGCGTGAACGACGTGACCTTTACCCTGCGCCAGGGCGAGATCCTGGGCGTGGCTGGCCTGATGGGCGCGGGCCGTACCGAGCTGATGAAAGTGCTTTACGGCGCGCTGCCACGTGCAAGCGGCTATGTCACCCTCGACGGCCATGAAGTGGTGACGCGCTCTCCGCAGGATGGCCTGGCAAACGGCATCGTCTATATCTCTGAAGACCGCAAGCGCGACGGCTTAGTGCTGGGCATGTCCGTAAAAGAGAACATGTCGCTCACCGCGCTGCGCTATTTCAGCCATAGCGGCGGGAGCCTGAAGCACAAAGACGAACAGCAGGCGGTCAGCGATTTTATCCGTCTCTTTAACGTTAAAACCCCGTCGATGGAGCAGGCGATTGGCCTCTTATCCGGCGGTAATCAGCAGAAAGTGGCGATTGCGCGCGGGCTGATGACGCGCCCGAAAGTGCTGATCCTCGACGAGCCAACTCGCGGCGTGGACGTGGGCGCAAAGAAAGAGATCTATCAGCTGATTAATCAGTTTAAGGCCGACGGTCTGAGCATCATTCTGGTCTCTTCCGAGATGCCAGAAGTATTAGGCATGAGCGATCGCATTATCGTTATGCATGAAGGGCATCTCGGCGGTGAATTCACTCGCGAGCAGGCCACCCAGGAAGTTCTGATGGCTGCCGCTGTGGGCAAGCTTAATCGCGTGAATCAGGAGTAAGAAGATGACTACCCAGGCTGTTTCTGGTCGCCGCTATTTCACTAAGGCATGGCTGCTGGAACAAAAATCGCTGATTGCCCTGCTGGTGCTGATCGCGATTGTCTCCACCATGAGCCCGAACTTTTTTACCGTAAATAACCTGTTCAACATTCTTCAGCAGACGTCCGTCAACGCCATTATGGCGGTCGGGATGACGCTGGTGATTCTGACGTCGGGTATCGATCTGTCCGTCGGTTCCCTGCTGGCGCTCACCGGTGCGATTGCCGCTTCAATTGTAGGGATTGAGGTCAACGCGCTGGTGGCCGTTGCAGCAGCGCTGGCTGCGGGCGCAGCGATTGGCGCTGTGACCGGGGTGATTGTGGCGAAAGGCCGCGTTCAGGCGTTCATCGCCACGCTGGTGATGATGCTCCTGCTGCGCGGTGTGACCATGGTTTACACCAACGGCAGCCCGGTGAACACGGGCTTTACGGATAACGCCGATCTGTTTGGCTGGTTTGGTATCGGCCGCCCGCTGGGGATCCCGACGCCGGTCTGGATCATGGCTATCGTCTTCCTGGCGGCGTGGTACATGCTGCACCACACCCGTCTTGGCCGTTATATCTACGCCCTGGGCGGTAACGAAGCGGCAACGCGCCTGTCCGGTATCAGCGTCAATAAAGTCAAAATTATCGTTTACTCCCTGTGCGGTCTGCTGGCGTCTCTGGCGGGCATCATCGAAGTGGCGCGCCTCTCTTCTGCGCAGCCAACGGCGGGTACGGGATATGAACTGGATGCCATTGCGGCAGTGGTTCTGGGCGGTACGAGTCTTGCGGGGGGGAAAGGTCGCATTGTTGGGACTTTGATCGGCGCACTGATCCTCGGTTTCCTGAATAATGGTTTGAATTTGTTAGGTGTTTCCTCCTATTACCAGATGATCGTTAAGGCAGTGGTGATTTTGCTGGCGGTACTGGTAGACAACAAAAAACAGTAACTGACGACACTACAGGACATCTTAGATATGAACATGAAAAAACTGGCTACCCTGGTTTCTGCTGTCGCGCTGAGCGCAACCGTAAGTGCTAACGCAATGGCAAAAGACACCATCGCGCTGGTTGTCTCTACCCTGAACAACCCGTTCTTCGTCTCCCTTAAGGATGGCGCGCAGAAAGAAGCGGACAAACTGGGCTACAACCTGGTGGTGCTGGATTCCCAGAACAACCCGGCGAAAGAGCTGGCCAACGTTCAGGACTTAACCGTTCGTGGCACCAAAATTCTGCTGATCAACCCAACCGATTCTGACGCCGTAGGTAATGCCGTGAAGATGGCAAACCAGGCAAAAATTCCGGTGATCACCCTGGACCGTCAGGCGTCTAAAGGTGAGGTGGTGAGCCACATTGCGTCTGATAACGTGCTGGGCGGCAAAATCGCGGGTGATTACATCGCGAAGAAAGCAGGCGAAGGCGCGAAAGTTATCGAACTGCAGGGCATTGCCGGGACTTCCGCAGCGCGTGAGCGTGGTGAAGGCTTCCAGCAGGCTGTGGCTGCACATAAATTCAACGTGCTGGCCAGCCAGCCGGCAGACTTCGACCGTACTAAGGGTCTGAACGTGATGCAGAACCTGCTGACTGCGCACCCTGACGTGCAGGCGGTATTCGCGCAGAACGATGAAATGGCGCTGGGCGCGCTGCGTGCCCTGCAGACCGCAGGTAAATCTGATGTGATGGTTGTCGGATTTGACGGCACGCCGGATGGTGAAAAAGCGGTAAATGATGGCAAACTGGCTGCGACCATCGCTCAGCTGCCTGAGCAGATTGGCGCCACTGGCGTTGAGACTGCCGATAAAGTGCTGAAGGGCGAAAAAGTTCAGGCCAAATACCCTGTTGACCTGAAGCTGGTCATCAAGCAGTAAAAAGGCGATTCAGGCAGTCGCTGGCTGCCTGAGGGACACCCTAAAAAGAAAAGTGTGGCATACGCCACCGGGTAACACCGGTGGCGCTCTCAGATGGACACCTCAATACATGAAAACCGCAGGCAACCTCGTCGTCCTTGGCAGTATCAATGCCGATCACATTCTTAACCTTGAAACCTTCCCGACGCCGGGCGAAACCGTCACCGGTAATCAGTACCAGGTGGCCTTCGGCGGTAAGGGCGCAAACCAGGCCGTCGCCGCTGGACGCAGCGGGGCGAATATCGCGTTTATCGCCTGTACCGGCGATGACGATACCGGTGAGCGCGTACGCAAACAGCTGGCAAGCGACAACATCGATGTTGCGCCGGTGAGCGTGGTCGAAGGGGAATCCACCGGCGTGGCGCTGATTTTCGTCAACGCTGAAGGTGAGAATGTCATCGGTATTCATGCGGGGGCTAACGCCGCGCTGACGACTGAACGTGTTGAAGCGCAGCGCGAGATCGTCGCGGATGCGCAAGCCCTGCTGATGCAGCTGGAATCCCCGGTTGAAAGCGTGCTGGCCGCCGCGAAAATTGCGCATGAAAATCATACCACTGTCGTACTTAACCCTGCCCCAGCCCGTGTATTATCAGACGAGCTGCTGGCGCTGGTGGACATCATCACCCCGAACGAAACTGAAGCAGAAAAACTGACGGGCATTCGCGTTGAAAATGATGATGATGCCGCGCGTGCAGCAAAAGTGCTGCACGGGAAAGGCATTGGAACGGTGATCATTACCCTCGGCAGCCGTGGGGTATGGGCAAGCGTAAACGGTGAAGGTCGCCGCGTGCCGGGCTTTAAGGTCAAAGCCATTGATACCATCGCTGCGGGAGATACGTTCAACGGTGCTTTAGTGACCGCGCTGCTGGAAGGTAAGGGTATGGATGACGCGATTCGTTTTGCCCATGCCGCAGCCGCGATCGCGGTAACGCGTAAAGGTGCGCAGCCTTCCGTTCCGTGGCGTAAAGAGATTGATGAATTCTTAAGTCAGCAGGGGTAACGCTTGGCTACGATGAAAGATGTCGCCCGCATGGCGGGCGTTTCTACTTCGACGGTTTCCCACGTCATTAATAAGGATCGCTTCGTCAGTGAGGCGATACGGGAGAAAGTCGAAGCTGCAGTAAAAGATCTCAACTATGCGCCGTCTGCGCTGGCACGCAGCCTGAAGCTCAATCAGACGCGCACTATCGGCATGCTGATTACGGCCAGTACCAACCCTTTTTATTCTGAACTTGTGCGCGGTGTAGAGCGCAGCTGCTTCGAACGTGGCTATAGCCTGGTGTTGTGCAATACCGAAGGCGACGAGCAGCGCATGAACCGCAACCTTGAGACGCTAATGCAAAAACGCGTCGATGGGCTACTGCTGCTCTGTACCGAAACGCACCAGCCCTCGAAAGAAATAATCCAGCGCTATCCTTCTATCCCGACGGTCATGATGGACTGGGCGCCGTTCGACGGAACCAGCGATCTGATTCAGGATAACTCCCTGCTGGGCGGCGATATGGCGACTCAGCATCTTATTGATAAAGGTTATACCCGCATCGCCTGCATCACCGGCCCGCTGGATAAAACCCCGGCACGCTTGCGTCTGGAAGGGTATCTTTCCGCCATGGAACGGTCCGGGCTTGCCATTCCTGATGGCTACCGGATCACCGGTGATTTTGAATTTAACGGCGGTTTCGAAGCGATGCAGAAGCTGCTGGTGCAAGAGCCGCGCCCGCAGGCGGTCTTTATCGGTAACGATGCGATGGCGTTTGGTGCCTATCAGGCGCTGTATCAGGCTGGGCTGCGCGTACCGGACGATATGGCGGTGATTGGCTACGACGATATCGAGCTGGCGCGCTATATGACGCCGCCGCTCACCACTATCCATCAGCCGAAGGATGAACTGGGCGAGCTGGCCATCGATGTACTGATTCACCGTATGGCGCAGCCCACGCTGCAGCAGCAACGCCTGCAGCTTACTCCTGTTCTGATGGAACGCGGTTCGGTTTAGCTTTCTCTTTATGGCGTTCTTTTATCAGGTTCCGGCCGTCTTTCGGTTTTAACAGCATAAAGACCAGCGCCGATACCACCGTAAGCGCGCCCATGGTGATAAAGGTATAGTGGAACTGCTCGACGGTATTCGTACCCTCGACCCCTTCATAAAACCGCAGCACTGCCGCACTCACGGCAACGCCAAGACTTATCGACAGCTGTTGCGTGACGGCCAGCACGCTATTGCCGCTGCTGGCGTTCTCGTCGGTGAGGTCGGCAAGGGTGATGGTATTCATCGACGTGAACTGCGTCGACATCGCCATACCCAGCACAAACAGCGGCAGGATCAGCATCCAGACGGGTAACGCGGCGGACTGCAGCGAGAACTGGGCAATCATCAGGCCGATAAAGACCGTCACGCCAACCAGCGTTTTACGATAGCCAAACCAGCGCAGCACCTGCGTTACCGTTGATTTCGCCAGAATCGATCCCATCGCCGTGGGCGCCATCATGCAGCCGGCAATCAACGCCGGATAACCGAAACCGACCTGCAGCATCAATGGCATCAGAAAGGGAACACAGCCCGTACCCAGGCGCGAGGCAATGTTACCCGCCACGCCGACCGAGAAGGTGCGGGTATTAAAGAGAGACAGAGAGATCAGCGGTGTCGGATGGCGGCGTGCATGACGTATATAAAGAAGGAACAGCAAAATACCGCTGAAGATAACGGTCAGCGCCAGCCACGTCGCGACGATTTTCTCACCAAACAGCTCCATGCCGCTGGAGAACAGTACCAGGCTAAGGCCAAACAGGAAAAAACCACCCATGTCGAAGCTGCGTCTTGGCGTGGTGAAGTTCGGCATATATTTGCGGGCATAAATCAGGCCCGCCACGCCAATCGGAATGTTAATCAGGAAAATCCAGTGCCAGCTTGCCCAGGTAACGAGCACACCGCCCAGCACGGGGCCAAGTATCGGGCCGACCAGGCCAGGCATGGTGACGAAGTTGAGAACGGGCAGCAGCTCGCTGCGCGGATAGGCGCGCAGGAGTGCCAGGCGCGCGACGGGCATCATCATCGCCCCGCCTACCCCCTGGAGCACGCGGAAGATTACCAGCTCCGTTAAGGAGGTGGAGAGCGCGCAGGCCAGAGAGCCAAGGGTGAAAAGCGTCACCGCGAGCATGAAGACTTTTCGGGTGCCGAAACGATCGGCCAGCCAGCCGCTGACCGGGATCAGCATGGCAACCGTCAGGGTGTAGCTGATAATGGCGGACTGCATTGCCAGCGGCGAACGGTTAAGGCTTTGTGCGATGGCGGGAAGTGCAGTATTGAGGATAGTGGCATCCAGTGCCTGCATAAAAAAAGCCATGGCTGCAATCCACGGCAATCCGGCCATGCTGCGCGCTTTTTTCTCTGTCATTTATTTACCTGCTGGTGGGTTGGTGCGGCAAGTAATGCCTGGCACGCACTCAGGGCTTTCTGCCCGTCGCTCTCCTGAATGGCATCAACTATCGCCTGATGCAGATCCAGCTTCACGACTTCATCCTGGGTAATAGAGGTGAAGTAGGTGTGGTACACCGAATGGAATAAAGAGGCAAAGGAGGTGAGGAACGGATTAGCGCTCATCATATAGATATGTTCATGCCAGGCCATATCCACCTCAATCCAGCGCTCGCGGTTGAAGTGCTTTTTCAGAAACACCATCTCTTCCATTAAGGTATTCAACTGCGCTTTTTGCTCTGCGGTACCGAGCGAGGCGGCAAGAAGGCAGGCCTGAGGTTCGAGACTGCTGCGCATCACCAGGAAATGATCGACGACCTGGTTAAAGTTATCTTCATTCATCCACCAGGAGAGTAATTCCTGATCGAGGAAGTTCCAGTTGGCCTGAGGCATCACGCGAGTGCCAATGCGGGGACGCGGGAGTACCATCCCTTTTGCTGTTAAGGTTTTCACTGCTTCGCGAACGGCGGTACGGCTTACCCCGAACTGCTCGCCCAGCTCCAGCTCACCCGGCAGGATGCTGCCCGGGGCATACTTACCCACTAAGATCAGCTGAGCCAGCTTTTCTGCCAGCACATAGGAAAGGTTTTTTTGTGCTGCCAGCTGTTGTGCGCTTAAGGGCATCGCGTTTATTCCTTAATGATTCATGCTGGTAAGTATGCCACCTCGAGTGTGATTGTGGTTGCAGATACATCAAATAGAACAATTTGTAGCTTGATTTCATCCCTGTTGGTGAAAAAAAACACGCTCAGAAACTTTTTTTAAATTTCCTCTTGTTACTTCGGAATAACTCCCTATAATGCGCCTCCACTGACACGGAACAACGGGTTACAGGCCGCCGGGTTAGCGGGGTTCAGCGATGAACGCCGGCAGAGAAAAGCGAAAATAAGCGCTTGACTCTGAATGAGGAAAACGTATTATACGGGACCTCGCAACGGTGAGCGAAAGCCGCGTTGCACTGCTCTTTAACAATTTATCAGACAATCTGTGTGGGCACTCAAAGTGACATGGATTCTTA